>Ga0209067_10000074_pt1 | contig 66193 bp, 66 predicted proteins | sample ColStrG_CSR_2013_FD_187199 | JGI IMG/M metagenome (GOLD analysis project Ga0209067, IMG submission 187199) | Freshwater sediment microbial communities in response to fracking from Pennsylvania, USA - Cold Stream Run_MetaG_CSR_2013 (SPAdes)... | ecosystem: Environmental > Aquatic > Freshwater >...
CATCAACCATGTCACACTTGTTCAGGAACACGATGATGTAAGGAACGCCAACCTGACGACCCAGCAGGATGTGCTCACGGGTCTGTGGCATCGGGCCATCAGTCGCTGCAACAACCAGGATCGCGCCGTCCATCTGCGCAGCACCGGTGATCATGTTTTTCACATAATCGGCGTGGCCTGGGCAGTCAACGTGCGCGTAGTGACGGGTCGGGGTTTCATACTCAACGTGTGAAGTGTTGATGGTGATACCACGAGCTTTCTCTTCTGGTGCGTTATCGATCTGATCGAATGCACGAGCCTGGCCGCCGTAAGTTTTAGACAGTACGGTAGTGATAGCTGCAGTCAGGGTGGTTTTACCGTGGTCGACGTGACCGATGGTGCCCACGTTTACGTGCAGTTTGTTACGCTGAAATTGCTCTTTCGCCATGGCGATAATTCCTTACGTTGTGCCTTCACCATCTGGGTGAAGGCATCAGTTCAAATTTAAACCGTAGCTTATTTGCTACGAGCTTCAATAACGGCCTGCGCTACGTTGTTTGGCGCATCGTCATACTTCAGGAACTCCATGGAGTAAGAAGCACGACCTTTGGTCAGAGAACGCAGCTGAGTTGCGTATCCGAACATCTCAGACAACGGAACTTCAGCGTGAATCTGAACGCCAGTAGCGTTAGATTCCTGCCCTTTGAGCATACCACGACGACGGCTAAGGTCACCGATGACATCACCCGTGTTCTCTTCTGGCGTTTCAACTTCAACCTTCATGATAGGCTCAAGCAGAACAGGTGTCGCTTGTTTAAAGCCCTGTTTGAAGGCAAGAGACGCGGCCAGTTTAAACGCCAGTTCTGAGGAGTCGACATCGTGGTAAGAACCGAAGTGCAGACGCACGCCAAGGTCCACAACCGGGTAACCAGCCAGAGGGCCTGATTTCAGCTGCTCCTGGATACCTTTGTCAACCGCAGGGATGTATTCACCAGGAATCACACCACCTTTGATGTCGTTGACAAATTCGTAGCCTTTCGGGTTCGAACCTGGCTCCAGTGGGTACATGTCGATAACAACATGGCCATACTGACCACGACCACCAGACTGCTTGGCGTGTTTACCTTCAACATCGGTAACTTTGTTGCGAATCGCTTCACGGTAAGCAACCTGTGGTTTACCCACGTTTGCTTCAACGTTGAACTCACGCTTCATACGGTCAACGATGATGTCGAGGTGCAATTCACCCATACCGGCGATGATGGTCTGGTTAGATTCTTCATCAGTCCATACGCGGAATGATGGGTCTTCTTTTGCCAGACGGCCCAGAGCCAGACCCATTTTTTCCTGGTCAGCTTTGGTTTTTGGCTCAACGGCGATAGAGATTACCGGCTCCGGGAACTCCATGCGCTCAAGGATGATGACGTTATCTGGGTCACACAGGGTGTCACCAGTGGTCACATCTTTCAGGCCAATCGCAGCTGCGATATCACCCGCACGAACTTCTTTAATCTCTTCACGCTTGTTAGCGTGCATCTGAACGATACGGCCCAGACGCTCACGGTTTGACTTAACCGGGTTGAACACGGTGTCACCCGTGTTAACAACACCAGAGTAAACGCGGAAGAAGGTTAAGTTACCCACGAACGGGTCGGTAGCGATTTTGAACGCCAGTGCAGCAAACGGCTCGTTGTCATCAGAGTGACGAACAGCCGGCGTGTCTTTACCGTCGTCCAGCATACCGTTGATCGCGGTAACGTCAGTCGGTGCTGGCAGATATTCAACAACTGCATCCAGCATCGCCTGAACACCTTTGTTCTTAAATGCAGAACCACAGGTTACCAGGATAATTTCGTTGTTCAGAACACGCTTACGCAGAGATGTTTTGATCTCTTCTTCAGTCAGTTCTTCACCACCGAAGAATTTCTCCATCAGCTCATCAGAGCCTTCAGCAGCGGCTTCAACCAGCTTCGCATGCCATTCTTCAGCCAGTTCCTGCATATCAGCTGGAATATCTTCGTAGACGAAGGTTACACCCTGGTCTGCGTCGTTCCAGTTGATTGCTTTCATTTTCACCAGGTCAACAACACCGGTGAATTTCTCTTCTGCGCCGATAGCCAGCTGCAGAGGAACTGGAGTTGCGCCCAGACGAACTTCCATCTGTTTAACAACTTTCAGGAAGTTAGCACCCATGCGGTCCATTTTGTTAACGAACGCAATGCGTGGAACTTTATATTTGTTAGCCTGACGCCATACGGTCTCAGACTGTGGCTGAACGCCACCAACTGCACAGTAAACCATTACCGCGCCATCAAGCACACGCATAGAACGTTCAACTTCGATGGTGAAGTCAACGTGTCCTGGGGTGTCGATGATGTTGATGTGGTGTGGTTCAAACTGCTTGGCCATACCAGACCAGTAACAGGTGGTCGCAGCGGAAGTGATGGTAATACCACGTTCCTGTTCCTGCTCCATCCAGTCCATGGTTGCTGCACCGTCATGTACTTCACCGATTTTGTGGTTTACACCGGTGTAGAACAGAACGCGTTCGGTAGTGGTAGTCTTACCGGCGTCGATGTGCGCACTGATACCGATATTACGGTAGCGGGCAATGGGTGTTTTACGAGCCATTTGATTCCTCTGATTCTCGGACGTTCAAGGTAAGTCGACCCCAGCGGGTTGGCTGATTGAGCGCCCGCTGGTTTAACAACTACGTGGTGATTACCAACGGTAGTGTGCGAACGCCTTGTTGGCTTCTGCCATGCGGTGAACGTCTTCACGTTTCTTAACTGCTGTACCTTTGTTCTCTGCAGCATCAGAAAGTTCGTTCGCCAGGCGAAGAGCCATTGATTTATCACCGCGTTTACGAGCAGCATCTACGATCCAGCGCATTGCCAGAGCATTACGACGAACCGGACGGACTTCTACTGGTACCTGATAAGTAGAACCACCAACGCGACGTGACTTAACTTCGACAGTCGGACGCACGTTTTCCAGGGCTACTTCAAAAGATTCCAGAGCGTTTTTACCTGAACGCTGAGCCAGGGTCTCAAGCGCGGTATAAACGATTGATTCTGCAGTAGATTTTTTACCATCTACCATCAGGATATTTACAAATTTGGCCAGCAGCTCTGATCCGAACTTAGGATCTGGCAGAATTTTACGCTGACCAATGACGCGACGACGTGGCATGGAAATACTCCGTTGTTAATTCAGGATTGTCCAAAACTCTATGAGTTTATTTTGACATTTAATTTAAAACGTTTGGCCTTACTTAACGGAGAACCATTAAGCCTTTGGCTTCTTCACGCCGTACTTGGAGCGAGCCTGCTTACGGTCTTTAACACCTGAGCAGTCAAGCGCGCCACGAACGGTGTGGTAACGCACACCTGGCAGGTCTTTTACACGACCGCCACGGATCAGGATCACGGAGTGTTCCTGCAGGTTATGACCTTCACCACCAATGTAGGAGGTAACTTCAAAACCGTTGGTCAAACGCACACGGCAGACTTTACGCAGTGCGGAGTTTGGTTTTTTAGGAGTGGTGGTGTACACACGCGTACAAACGCCACGTTTTTGCGGGCAAGCTTCCAGCGCCGGCACGTTGCTCTTTGCAACTTTGCGGACGCGTGGTTTGCGAACCAGCTGGTTAACTGTTGCCATTAAATAGCTCCTGGATTTGCTTTTGCTTCGTAAACACGTAATAAATCGCCTCGTAGAATTACGAGGAGGCAGAATTTTAGGGCTGCGTCAAAGGGGTGTCAAGAAATAACCAGGTTTTCGCTGATTACCAGATCATTTGTTGCTGATGCCTGATCGTTAGCGTGACAAACCCAGTATAGTCTACTGACTGCACGCTGGTCGAAATTTGCCCAGCGAGACCGCGAGCCTGAACATCTTCGTCCAGTACCCACAGCGTCGCGTCACACTCTGAGAACCGCATCAATGCGCCACTGCCCGCCAAGGCGGCTAGCACGCCATCCTGCAGCAGCAGCACGTCATCGCCCGCACCTGCCATTAAAAGCAGGGTCTCAAGATCACAGTGTGCCGGTGAGTGCAGTAAGGTATGCAGCATTAACGTCTCTTAAAAAGTAAGAATGCGATCGTAGCGGGCCAGAGTCTGCCGCAGTTCCGCCGCATCCAGTAGCGTAACATCCAGCAACCGGTCAGCGTCAACCTCTAATCCACGCGCTATCAGCGATGTCCGGCAGAGATAGCAGTGTTCAATCTCATACAGGGCCAGCACGCCAAAGGTCGCGGCATAGTGACGGCTCTTAATCGTCTCAGGTTGCTGGTGCAGATTAAGCTGCAGCACGCCATCACCAATAAAAAATAAGCCGATATCTTCACTGAGTGCGCCCGTGGCCAGCGCGGCATCCAGCCCCTCACGCCCTGCGCTGCTGCCGTGCGGCGCCCGGGTAAAGACAAACGCTACCCGATTCATCAGAACTGCACCATGCGTTCACAGCTCAGCGCGGCTTCCGCCAGTGCGCCTAACCCACTCAGAGTAAAGCCGGGCTGCAGGTTACTACCCGCCAGCTGAAGTCGTGCCGCTTCATGCGAGTCGCTAACACCACGCCGTAGCGCGGCCGCCACACAGATGTTCAGTGCCACGCCCTGCTCCTGATGTAATGTCTGCCACGCACGCACCAGATCAAATTCATCACTGGCCGGCGTAGTCAGCTGGTTAGCATTCAGCACCCCTTCTCGATAGAAGAATACGCTGTCAAGCTGATGGCCCGACGTCAGCAGTGCGCGGGCAAACAGATATGCGCTGGTTGCCTGTTGCGTACCGTACGCCGGGCCGGTCACGAGCAGGGTGTAACGCATTACCGGTCATGTCCCTGAAAGTCGCCATTTTTAAACTGGCGGATATAGAGATAGACGGTGTGTTTCGAGATGTTCAGCCGATCGGCTACCTGGTTGATGGCATCCTTAATGTCGAAAATCCCCTTCTCGTACAGGTTCAGCACAATCTGACGGTTCTTGGCATTGTTCGATACATTACGGTCAGCACTCACCTCTTCAATGGTGAACTCCAGCGTCTGCATCACCAGATCGTCTACCGAGCTGGCGAAGTTAACGTTGGAGTCAACCTGCGGCATCTCGGGTGGCATAAAGGTCGACATAATCTGTGAGAACGGCACATCAAGGTTCATGTTGATGCAGAGCAAGCCAATGACTCGTTGCTGACGGTTACGAATCGCAATGGTGACCGATTTCATCAGCACGCCGCTTTTAGCACGCGTGAAATAGGCTCGGGAAACATTACTGTCCGCTCCATGCATATCATGCAGCATACGCAGGGCTAAATCGGTAATAGGGGAACCGACTTTACGGCCAGTGTGTTCACCATTGGCGATACGCACTGCTGAACATTTAAGATCTTCAAGTGAATGCAGGACAATTTCACAATGCGAACCGATCAACATCGCCAGGCCATCTACGACAGCCTCGTACGATTTCAGAATATCGTAATCAATTTGTTCGAACGGGCGCTGCTCCAGAAGATCGAAGTCGCTTAGTTCACCCGGATTGAATGGATTAGACATTGAAGAGTATCACCCTGTATGGCTGGAGCCTGTCGCAGCGGCTTATGGGCAGACTCAATATTGGGATAATTAGGCAGGCATTAGTCTGGCAAATGTCGTCGCCTTAAGCCAGAGGTTTGTCGTGAAGCCGAAATGTAACCGCCGCCAGAAGGCGGCGGTCAGCAGATTATTGCGCTTTTTCTGCAGCAGCAGGCGCAGGAGCCTGTGCTTTATCATCTGCCTTTGGCGCGGGTTTGATATCAAGCAGCTCAACATCAAACACCAGTGTGGAGTTAGCCGGAATGCCCGGGACCCCATTTTTGCCGTAAGCCAGCTGCGGTGGGATTACCAGCTTGATCTTGCCGCCTTTCTTCACATGCTTCAGACCTTCAGTCCAGCCCGGGATGACACCATCCAGACGGAATGAGAGTGGCTCGCCACGGGTATAAGAGTTGTCGAATTCAGTACCGTCAATCAACGTACCTTTGTAGTTTACCACTACAGTATCGCTGTCTTTAGGTGCGTCGCCGGTACCCTCTTTCTCAACTTTATATAGCAGACCGCTTTCGGTTTTCTTCACACCGCTCTCTTTCGCAAATTTGGTTGCGTAAGTTTCGCCCTTCTCGGCGTTCTCTTTCGCATCTTTTTCCATTTTCGCTGAGGCTGCGCCTTTCACGCGCCCTTCAAAGGATTGTAGCGTCTGCTCAATCTCTTGATCCGAGAGTTTGCTCTTACCGCCAAATGCATCCTGAACACCAGCAATCAGCTGCTGCTTATCCAGTTTGATGCCCAGTTTTTCCTGCTCCTTCAGAGAGTTGTCCATGTAGCGACCCAGTGAAGCACCTAGCGCGTAAGCAGACTGCTGGTCTTCATCTTTGAAGGCAGCATTTTTTGGAGCCTGAGGTGCGGACTGTGGCGCAGCGGCTGGTGCAGCCTGTGGTGCCGCAGCAGTATCTGCCGCCATTGCCAGCGGAGCATTTAGCGCAACAGCCATGGTGGTAGCTAACAATGTGACTTTAAACAGTGATTTCATCCATTCTCCAAAACCGAAGCGTCTAACCTCGGGAAACATTGCGGACTTCAGGGCCCACACTATAACTTTACGTGGCAGTGTCGAACACTCCCACAATGTAATTACCCGGTCTACCTCCGACCTTTATAACATCGGGAAGTTTCATCAGAGTTGATGCCGCGCTGCCTTTTTTCAAGCGCAACGCCTTCGATCGTGAAAAAAACAGGTGATTCCTGGCATTCAGGTCGTAGAATCACGCCCCGAGTCGCACCTTAACAGAGGAACAGGTCATGCAACAATCTGAGTGGGAACAGCGTCTGGAGACGTTAGAGAGTAAACTGGCCTTTCAGGAAATGACTATCGATCAGCTGAACAGCGCGGTCGTTCAGCACGAGCTGGAGATGAACAAGATGCGTGAACAGATGCGCATTCTAACCGACAAGCTCAAAGCGAATGCGCCATCAATAGTCGCCTCACAGTCTGAAGAGACACCACCACCACACTACTGATAGCGGGATTTCTGGTCCACTGCTCACCCAGGCATGATCAGAATGATCGCCAAAAGAAAGGCCACCCGGAGGTGGCCTTGAAAGGTCTGTTGAGACTTAGTGGCTGCAACCGCAACCGCCAGTACCACAACCGCCTTTACCGTGATCATGGTCGTGAGCATGGTCATGGTCATGATGATGGCCATCTGCACCGTGAACATGGCCATGAGCCAGTTCTTCCGGCGTTGCTTCGCGGATAGCAACCACTTCAACGTTGAAGTTCAGGTTCTGACCCGCCAGCATGTGGTTACCATCAACCACGACATGATCATCTTCCACTTCGGTAATTTCTACCGGTACCGGGCCCTGATCGGTCTCTGCCAGGAAGCGCATGCCAACCTGCAGTTCATCAACGCCCATGAAGACGTCTTTAGGGACACGCTGCACCAGGTTGTCGTCATACTGGCCGTATGCATCATTTGCTGGGATATGCACATCAAACTTGTCACCGGCAATGTGATTTTCCAGCGCATTTTCCAGACCAGAAATCAGGGAACCATGACCGTGCAGATAGTCTAACGGTGCGCTCACCGGTGACTCGTCAACTAACACGCCGTCTTCTGTACGTACCTGATAGGCCAGGCTTACCACCAGGTCTTTTGCTACTTTCATGATATCTCCTAACCGTTGAGAGCTGAGATCCTGTCTCATTGGTCTATTCTTGCGTGCAATAACACCAACCAGAAAGGTTCGGGCTGGGTACAAGAGGGATTTCACTTTCTCTTGCGACCCCAGACTTACTGGCGTCAATTGTAACGGAATTCAATCCCGCTGTAAGTTTAAGCGTAAAAAAAGCTGCGTCATTGCGCTATTCAGGATGGAAAATGCCGATAACCTGCTCATTCGTGCGAACCTGATCGCGCGCCTGCTTATCCACCTCACGCATCTGGTGACCACACTTCACACATTCCACCACATCGACATTATTTTCACGCCACATCGCCAGCGTGTCCTTCTCCTGACAGTTCGGACATGTCGCACCGGCAATAAAACGTTTACGCATTAGATTCTGCCTGTTTAAAAAGGTTATTGATCATCGTCCCAACCATCGATCTGCCGCTTTTCGCGCTGCATTTCGCGCTGGAAGATATCTTCCAGTTCACGCCGCGCTTCACGCACCCGCGAAACCTGCGCACTGTCAGAAAGGCTTGGCATCAATTCGCGCAGCATGCGCATATCGAGCCGCCGGAAATACTGCTGGGCGCGGTGCGCCTGATGCGGATGCATTCCCAGCGTCATCAATGCTTTACGCCCTAACTCAAGCGCACTGGAGAAAGTCTCACGCGAGAACTGCGTGACGCCTGCCTGTAATAACTCATGCGCTTCAACACGGCCACGGGCACGCGCCAGGATCTGCAACTGCGGAAAATGTTGCTGGCACAGATGCACGATAATCATCGCATCTTCCGGCTCATTACACGTGATAACAATCGACTGGGCGCTGGCCGCACCGGCCGCACGCAACAACTCCAGTTCGGTGGCGTCGCCGTAATAGACCTTATAACCATATTTACGCATCAGACTCACCACGCTGATATCGCGCTCCAGCACGGTGATGCGTTTACTATTCGCCATCAACAGACGACCAACCACCTGCCCGAAGCGGCCAAAACCCACCACAATCACCTGCGGCTGGTCATCTTCAACAAAGTGTTTCTCTGCCTCATCGTCCGTTTCGTTAAAACGACGCGCCAGCAGACGATCAATCCCCTTCATCAGCAGGGGTGTGGTCATCATCGACAGGGTCACTGTTACCAGCAGCATCGGTAGTTGATCGCCTGAGAAGAGCTTCGCTGAAGAGGCCGCTGAAAAGAGGACAAAGGCGAACTCGCCACCCTGACTCAGCACGCCAGCAAACTGCTGCCGCTCGGAACTGCGTAAGCCATAAATGCGCGCCAGCAGATAAAGCACCAGCGTTTTCACCGCCACCAGCGTCACGACGCCCAACAGGATGGTCACAATATGGGTATAGAGCACGCCGAGGTTAAGCGCCATGCCAACTGAAATAAAGAACAGGCCCAGCAGTAACCCTTTAAAGGGGTCAATAGCAACTTCCAGTTCATGCCGGTATTCGCTCTCTGCCAGCAGGATCCCGGCGATAAAGGTGCCGAGCGCCATTGACAGCCCCAGCGCATCCATAAACAGAGCAGAGCCCAGCACCAGCAGCAGCGAGGCGGCGGTAAAAACTTCGCGCACGCCCGACGCAGCGATATAACGGAAGATAGGTCGCAGCAGATAGCGTCCGCCTATCAGCATGCTGGCAAATGCCAGCACTTTCATACCGACTTTCATCCAGTCAATATGGCCGTTGTCGGTTCCCGCCAGCAGCGGGATCAGCGCCAGGGCGGGGATCACCGCGATATCCTGAAACAGCAGCACCGAGAAGCCCAACTGGCCCGCTTCGCTGCGGTTCATACCCTTATCCAGCATCAGCTGCAGCGCCATAGCGGTCGAGGACATCGCCAGACCAATCCCACCGATGACCGCAGCCTGCCAACTAAAGTTAGTCAGCCACAATAAGCCGCCCAGAATGGCCGAGGAGAAGATCACCTGCGCTGCGCCGACGCCAAATATGGAGCGGCGCAGCGCCCACAACTTTGCCGGATTCAGTTCCAGCCCGATAATAAACATCAGGAAAACCACACCGAGCTCAGAGAAATGGAGAATCTCGTCAACGTCGCTGATAAAGCCTAACCCCCACGGCCCAATAGCGATACCCGCCACCAGGTAGCCCAGAACTGCACCAATACCGAGGCGTGCCGCCACCGGTACAATCAGTACCGCCGCAACCAGATAAATCACCCCCGCGGTCAGCAGCGTTTGTCCTTCCATTTACACCCCTCCATTCGGCAGCGGTGCTGCCAGCCAGTCGCCATAAGCGCGGGCATAATTTTTCATTAATTCCAGATCCTGACGACGCGCCCAGTAGACGATCATCGCCGGCATCCAGTGCATACGGCACATCCGCGCGGTCAGTTCGAAAGGACGCATAATGTCATTCAGTGAATAGCGGTTCAGACCGTGCTGTTTAAAGGCACTCTCTGGCTCACCGGTGGTCACCACACTGCGCCAGTACTTGCCTTCCAGTGCATTGCCATCCACACCGTTGGCGAAACCACGCGACAGTACCCTGTCCAGCCACTCTTTCAGCAGCGCCGGACAACTATAGGTATAGAGCGGATGCTGGAAAACGATGACGTCATGTTCACGCAGCAGTTGTTGTTCATGATGCACATCGATAAAAAAATCCGGATAGGTCGCGTACAGATCGTGCACAGTAACGTGTTCCAGCGCCTGAGCTGGCTGTAGCAAAATCCGATTAGCGATCGAATCCTGTGATTCCGGATGAGCATAAAGCAGCAAAACCCTGGGTGGCTGCGACATCCTTTCCCTCCAAAGCGTCGTCATTGGTGCGGTTTTCCGCTACCATGCACGACGCAGCAAAATCTCATTATGTTGCCAGTAAATTAACATATTCTGACGATACGGCGCTTACATGATTGTCTTCTCAGCCTTACAAATTCGCCGCGGCATCCGCGTCCTGCTCGACAACGCCACCGCCACCATCAATCCTGGCCAGAAGGTCGGGCTGGTGGGTAAAAACGGCTGTGGTAAATCCACGCTGCTGTCGCTGTTAAAAGGTGAAATCACCAGCGATGCCGGTACCGTCACTTTTCCTGCTCACTGGGCGCTGGCCTGGGTGAATCAGGAAACCCCTGCGCTGGACAAAGCCGCGCTGGAGTATGTCATCGATGGCGATCGCCACTATCGCCAGCTTGAGGCGGAACTGGCGGATGCCAATCTGCGCGACGATGGCAATGCCATTGCGCTGCTGCACGGTCAGCTGGACGCGGTGCAGGCGTGGAGCATCCATGCGCGCGCCTCAAGCCTGCTGCACGGTCTGGGATTCAGTCAGGAACAGCTGCAACGCCCGGTCAGCGACTTCTCCGGTGGCTGGCGGATGCGCCTCAACCTGGCACAGGCGCTAATTTGCCGTTCCGATCTGCTGCTGCTGGATGAACCGACTAACCACCTCGATCTTGATGCGGTGATCTGGCTGGAGCGCTGGCTGAAGAGTTATGAAGGCACGCTAATCCTGATCTCGCACGATCGTGACTTCCTCGATCCCGTCATCGACAAAATTATTCATATCGAACAGGAGTCGATGTTCGAGTATACCGGCAACTACAGCTCCTTTGAGCGGCAGCGCGTCGCCAAACTGGCTCAGCAGCAGTCGCTGTATGAGAGCCAGCAGGAGAAAGTAGCGCACTTACACAGCTACATTGATCGCTTCCGCGCCCAGGCTACCAAGGCGAAGCAGGCGCAGAGCCGCATCAAGATGCTGGAGCGCATGGAGATGATTGCGCCTGCCCATGTCGACAATCCGTTCAGCTTCAGCTTCCGCAAGCCAGAAAACCTGCCCAATCCGCTGCTGAAGATGGAGAAGGTCACCGCGGGTTATGGCGAGCGCATCATTCTCAACGCTATTAAGCTCAACCTGGTGCCGGGCTCGCGCATCGGCCTGCTGGGACGTAACGGCGCCGGTAAATCGACCCTGATTAAGCTGCTGGCGGGTGAGCTGGAGGCGATGGACGGCAGGATGGGGCTGGCCAAAGGGATCAAGCTCGGTTACTTCGCCCAGCATCAGCTGGAGTACCTGCGTGCCGATGAGTCACCGCTGCAGCATCTGGCACGCATTGCGCCTAACGTGCTGGAACAACAGCTGCGCGACTATCTGGGCGGCTTCGATTTCCGCGGCGATAAAGTCACTGAAATCACCGAGCGCTTCTCCGGCGGTGAGAAAGCGCGACTGGTGCTCGCGCTGATTGTCTGGCAGCGCCCTAACCTGCTGCTGCTGGATGAACCGACCAACCACCTTGATCTCGATATGCGCCAGGCGCTGACCGAAGCGTTGATCGACTTTGAAGGTGCGCTGGTGGTGGTATCGCACGATCGTCATCTGCTGCGCGCGACCACCGACGATCTCTATCTGGTGCATGATGGCAAAGTAGATGTATTTGAGGGTGACCTCGAAGATTATCAGCAGTGGCTGAGCGATCTGCAGAAGCAGCAGGCGCAACAGGATGCCGCGCCGAAGCAGGATAACGGCAACAGCGCCCAGGCGCGTAAAGATCAGAAGCGCCGCGATGCCGAGCTGCGCACCCAGACGCAGCCGCTGCGTAAAGAGATAGAGAAACTGGAAAAGCAGATGAGCAAATGGCAGAGCCAGCTGGCCGATGCCGAAGCGCAGCTCTCAGACAGTGCTATTTATGATCAGAGCCGTAAAGCGGACCTGACCAGCGCACTGCAGCGTCAGGCCGAGAGTAAATCTGCGCTGGAAGAGGTTGAGATGGCGTGGCTGGAAGCGCAGGAGCAGCTCGAACAGATGATGGCCTCATAAATAACATCTCCCCGCTCGCGGGGAGATGCTCTTTTAACGCGGTTTGTCGCCCAGCACCGTTGCCCGCTGCATGATCCGTCGTGCAGGATAGTAGTCGGCATTGGCATAATGCTGCGTGACCCGATTATCCCAGATAGCCAGATCGTCTGGTTGCCAGCGCCAGCGTACCTGAAACTCCGGTTTAGTGGCGTGCGCAAACAGAAAGCCCAGCAGCGCATCACTCTCCTTCTCACTTAACTCCACAATCCGCGTAGTAAAACCTTCATTCACAAACAGTGCTTTTTTACCGCTAACCGGATGCGTGCGGATGACCGGATGCTGCACTGGCGGATGTTTTTCTACCGCCTGCTGCCAGCGCTGATGCTCCTCTTCGGTTTTTCTGTACTTATACTCCTGGAAAGACTTTTTGAAATCATGCTCGGCGCGGAGATCGGCCAGCAGCTGCTTAAAGGGCTCAGAGAGCGCATCGTAAGCCGCAATGCCACTGGTCCAGAGCGTGTCACCACCCGCCTCCGGCAGCACTTTTGACGCCAGCAAGGCGATCGCCGGCGGTGTGTCGATAAAGGTGACATCGGTGTGCCAGTTGTCATTATCCGGCGGATTATCCTCGTGGGTATCCAGCACGATAATCTCCTCGACGCCTTCTGCATGCGGATAGACCGGATGGATATGCAGGTCGCCAAAGCGGATTGCTAGCGCCCGATGCTGTTCTGGAGTAATTTTCTGGTCGCGCAGGAAAAGCACCTGATGACGCAGCAGGCCATGATAAAGCTGCTCAAACTGCGCATCACTCAATGGGCGGGATACATCCAGGTCAGAGACCTGCGCGCCAATGTACGGACCAAGCGGGGTAAAATTGAGACGTTCGTTCATGATTGTTCTCCACTCCAGGGCGTCAGACGGCGCTGCAACGCGCGGAGCCCGAGTTCTAAGCTAAAAGCGATAAAGGCGATCACTGCAATACCCGCCAGCACAACATCTGTGGCGAGGAATTCTCCCGCTGACTGCACCATAAAACCGAGGCCACGCGTAGCAGCGATCAGTTCAGCCGCCACCAGCGTTGACCAGCCAACCCCCAGACCAATGCGCAGACCGGTGAGGATCTCCGGTAGCGCGCCCGGCAGAATCACCCAGCGCAGCAGCTGCCAGCGGTTAGCCCCCAGCGAGCGCGCAGCACGAAGGCGTACCTGCTGCGTGTTGCGTACCCCGGCAAGGGTGGAGAGTGTCACCGGCGCGAAAATCGCCAAATAGATCAGCAGGATTTTAGAGGTCTCACCAATGCCGAACCAGATCACCATCAAGGGCAGATAAGCGAGCGGCGGAATTGGGCGATAGAGTTCAATCAGGGGATCGAGCAGCCCGCGTGCGACCGGGCTGAGGCCCATCAGAATCCCCACCGGAATGCCGATGACAGCCGCTGCGGTCAGCGCAATCAGCATTCGCGTCAGGCTGGCGGCAAGATGCTGCCACAGCGTGGCATCCATAAACCCCTGGGCGCTGGCAATCAGCAGCAGCTTGCTAAACACCTGCTGTGGCGGTGGCAGGAACAGCGGTGCAATCAGGCCCAGCGCGGTCACGCCCCACCAGAGCAGTAACAACAGAGAGAGGCTCAGCACGCTCAGAGTAAAGGCCGTTGAAAACGGCCAGCGCAGCCGACGGCGCACTGGTAGTGACTTGTCGTGGATTAACGCACTCATGCAAACGCCTCCCGCTGATCAAACACCCGGCTCAGCACATACTCGCGCTGGGCAATAAACTGCGGATCGGATTTAATGCTGCGGCACGACTCCCCCGCGGCAAAGCGCTGACCAAACCCGGGCCGCAGCCGCTCAACGATGCGTCCCGGTCCTGGCGACAGCAAAATCAATTCGCTGGCGAGGAAAATGGCTTCTTCTATGTCATGAGTAATTAGCAGAATCTGTTTACCGCTGTCGCGCCACAGCGTCAGCAGCAGGGTTTGCATCTGCTCGCGGGTAAACGCATCCAGGGCGCCAAAAGGCTCATCCAGCAGCAGCAGTTGCGGATCGGTGGCCAGCGCACGCGCAATGCCAACGCGTTGACGCTGACCGCCAGACAACTGCCAGATGGCGCGCTGTTCTGCCCCTTCCAGCCCCACCTGCCTGATGAGTTTCCGCGCAATGGTGTCGCGCGCCTGGCGCGGCATCCCCGCCAGCTGCAGGCCAAAAGCAACATTCTCCAGGACGTTGCGCCACGGTAATAAACCTTCATGCTGAAACACCACGCCGCGCTCCGCACCTGGCCCGTTTACCGGCTGATTATCCAGCATGATGCTGCCTGACTCTACCGGCAGAAAGCCGGCAACCAGATTGAGCAGCGTGGTTTTGCCACAGCCGGAGGGGCCGAGCACCACCAGCAGTTCATGGCTATCCAGTTGCAGATTGATATCCTGCAATACCGGCTGCCCGGCATAACGTGCATTAAGGTGAGCGATGCGCAGCATAGTGCCTCCTTAAGGTTTAACTAATGGCTCGACGAAACGGGAGGTCACGTAGCTGCTGTAGTCGTTATCCGCCTGCGGCACTCTGCCTTGCGCTTTCAGAAACTGCGCGGTATCGACGATCGCCTTGTTGACCGGTTTGCCCAGTTGTTCAACCTGCTGCTGCGCCGTGAGATAGGTATTGCCCTTCACCAGATCCGGCACCTGCGCTTCCGGCACTCCGCTAAGGCGAGAGAGTTTGCTGAGGTTATCGGGTTGCTTCAGCCAGCTATCGGGGCTGTTAAGATAGGCTTGCTGCGCGTCAAGCGCGCTGCGGGCAAAAGCGGTCACGATCTCCGGATGCTGCCCGGCAAAATCTTTACGGACCACCCAGACATCCAGCGTCGGTGATCCCCAGCTTCCGACTTCCGCAGAGTCGGTTAACACCTTACCCTCTTTTTCCAGCTCGTTGACTGCGGGCGCCCAGACGTAAGCACCATCAATGTCGCCACGCTGCCAGGCCGCGATAATCGCGGGTGGCTGCAGGTTCACCAGTTGTAACTGCGACGGCTTGATGCCCCAGTGTTTCAGGGCAGCCAGCAGGCTGTAGTGGGTGGTGGAAATGAACGGCACCGCGATGCGCTTACCGATCAAATCGTGGGGTGCGGTGATGTTCTTTTTCACCACCAGCGCTTCAGAATTACCCAGTTGAGAGGCGAGTAAGAAAGCTTCGATCGGCAGCTTCTGCGCCGCCGCAACCGCCAATGGGCTGGAACCGATATTGCCAATCTGCACGTCGCCGGAAGCCAGTGCGCGTAGTACGCCTGCGCCGCTGTCAAACTTACGCCAGTCAACACTCGCCCCGCTCTCTTTCGCAAAGCTGTTGTCAGCCTGCGCCACTTTCGCCGGTTCGGCAGAGGTCTGGTAAGCCACGGTGACATTGACCGCATCAGCCCGAAACGCCAGCAGTGTCAGCGCTGCGGCTAAAAAAGTTAAACGTGTTGCTGCCATGATCCTTACCCCACCGTTTATATAGTGGAGTCAGTGTCTCTGGGCGCTATTTTTTCATAAAGGAATTAAAAATTATCTCTAATAGAAATAAGTTCTTAGATCACTATCTGAAAAGCTAAGCAAAAAAGCGCAAATGCTGAAAATCGCTAAAGTAAGCAAAAATGTCAGGCGCTCACATTATCCCTGTGCTATTCATATGCGTTCCCAATTATCGCCTGTTAAGGTCTCTGTATCCGATGTCGATCGAGAAAGTCGCTCAGCTAGCTGGCGTCTCCAAAGCCACGGTATCGCGGGTTCTCAACGCACACACTGGCGTAAAGCCCGATACGCGCGAGAAAGTCCTGGCGGCAATCTCTGCCTGCGCCTATCAGCCAAATTTACTGGCACGTCAGCTACGTACGGCGCAAAGCCACATGCTGCTAGTGCTGATCTCGGATATCACCAACCCTTTCTGTTCACGCGTGGTTAAGGGCATTGAGGCCGAAGCAGAAATGCACGGCTATCACATCCTGCTCTGTCACTCTGCCTCGCAACTTCAGCGGGAAGCCGCTTATCTCTCCCTGCTGACCGGGAAAGTGGTAGATGGTGTCATTACCATGGATGCTGCCTCAGGCTTACCGGATTTGCAGGCGCTGATCGCCGGTGCGCCCTGGGTGCAGTGCTGTGAGTTTGATCCGGATATCCCCGCCTCCTCGGTCAGCATTGATCACCTGGAGGCAGCCCGAGACACCGTCCACTATCTCGCCGGTAAAGGGCGTAAACGCATCGGGCTGGTCAATGGCGATATGCGTTACCTTTACTCGCATCATCGTGAAAAGGGCTACCGGCAGGCGATTGATGAGCTGGGGTATGCATGGTCCGGTATCGCCTATACCCACGAAATTTCCTGTGAGGCGGGCAGCCAGGCGCTAAGGGAATTCATGGCGCTACCCGAACCGCCGGACGCGGTATTTGCGGTTTCAGATGTGCTGGCGGTGGGCGTAGTCCACGCGGCACTGGAAGCGGGTATGCGCGTGCCGGAAGATCTGGCGGTGGTCGGCTTTGATGGCGTGTCGTTTACCCGCAGCCTGAATCCGCCGCTGACCACCATTGAGCAGCCAATGAACGAGTTGGGCGCGCGCAGCGTTCAGCTACTGCTGCAGAAAATACGTCAGCCGAACGCACCGGTGATCCGTGAGGTGCTGCCCTGGAAACGCGTTGAACGCGCATCCAGCTAACTCAGTGCCAGATTAACAATACGCAGGCGGCGGTCAGCAGACCCATGGCAAGGTTAAACATTTTCCAGGCGCGTCGGCTGCGCAGAATGCGGCCGATCATCGCGCCAAATCCCATCCATATCACGCCCGATACCAGATTAACCAGAAACATGCCGATGCTTATCGCTATCACGGAATGACGATAAGCGTCACCGGCCAGGCTGAAGCTGGCGACTGCGCCCAGTGCCATCAGCCAGGCCTTGGGATTGATCAGTTGCAACAATCCGCCCTGCCAGAACGGCATCGGTGTATCCGGTGCCCGATCGGTTTCCAGCTTTTCATAGCTGGACGTCGCTATCTTCCATGCCAGCCAGAGCAGATAGAGGCTACCGGCAATTTTCAGCACCAGGTGCAGCGAAGGATAGAGCAAGATCAGACCGCCTACGCCAAAGGCGACCATCAGCAGCATCACCTGCATACCGATCATGATGCCGATCATCAGCGGAATGGTGCGCAGAAAGCCAAAATTAGCGCCCGAGGCGGTGAGTAACATATTATTAGGTCCAGGCGTAATAGCCGCGACCCAAAGAAATCCCAACATTGATAAGAAAAGACTCAGTTCCATGGCAATCGGGTACTCCTTACCCCTGCAAGAAAAAACTTATCGAAGCTAACAGTGTGATATGGAACAGACAAGCTTTTACCAGATGAAATTTACCGAACCGGAAAACGAGCATTTCACACCGCCTGACAGCCTGCGTAACGCGCACCTGCAGACCCTGCTGCCGCGCCTGTTACGGCGCCGTATCACGGTCGATCCCCACTGGCAGCGACTCGACCTGCCCGATGGCGACTTCGTCGATCTTGCCTGGAGCGAAGACCCGCAATGTGCGCAGCATAAACCCCGCGTGGTGCTTTTTCATGGATTGGAGGGCAGTTTTCACAGCCCTTATATTCATGGTCTGATGGCGATCTGCCGCGCACGCGGCTGGCTGGCAGTGGTGATGCATTTTCGTGGCTGCAGCGGTGAACCTAACCGGCTGAACCGCATCTATCACTCTGGCGAAACCGAAGATGCCCGCTTTTTCCTGCACTGGCTGCACACCCGCTGGGGCCGCGTGCCCACCGCCGCCGTCGGTTTCTCGCTGGGCGGCAATATGCTGGGCTGTCTGCTGGGCCAGCAGGGCGCAACCGCCGAAGTCGATGCCGGCGTCATTGTCTCAGCACCACTGCTGCTGGAGCCCTGTAGCGTTAAACTGGAACGTGGCTTCTCACGTTTCTATCAATACTATTTGCTGGCGCAGCTAAAGAAAAATGCCCGCCGCAAACTGCACGCCTGGCCGGATACGCTGCCGATTAATCTGGCGCAGCTGAAAGCGCTACGGCGCCTGCGCGATTTTGATGATGCGATTACCGCCCGCGCCCACGGTTTTGTGGATGCGACAGATTACTATCACCGTGCCAGCGCCATGCCCTGGCTGAAACACGCAGAGAAACCGCTGCTGATCATCCACGCCAAAGATGATCCTTTTATGAGTGATGAGGTGATCCCGCACAGTAGCCAATTATCTGCCACTATTACCTATCAACTGACGCCCCATGGCGGCCATGTTGGTTTTGTCGGCGGGACGTTACGCCAGCCAGAAATGTGGCTGGAACAGCGCATTCCCCAGTGGATCGCCCCTTTTTTGGATAACTGATCTCGTGATTATTCCCTGGCAACAGGTCTCACCTGAGACCCTTGAAAATCTGATTGAAACCTTTGTGCTGCGCGAAGGCACGGACTATGGTGAGCAGGAGCGCAGCCTGCTGGATAAGGTAGCCGATGTGCGACGTCAGCTGGAAAGCGGTGAAGTGGTACTGGTGTGGTCGGAGCTGCACGAATCGGTCAATATCATGCCGCGCAAAGAATTTCGTGGCTGATGCACCCAACACCATTTCATGATAACAATGCCTGTCACCCGACCTCACAGGGAGCTTTTCTATGTCTGCACGTCATCCTATTATCGCGGTGACCGGTTCCAGCGGCGCAGGAACTACCACCACCAGCCTCGCGTTTCGTAAAATCTTTCAGCAACTCGACCTCAATGCAGCGGAGCTGGAAGGTGACAGCTTTCACCGCTTTACCCGCCCTGAAATGGATATGGCGATTCGTAAGGCGCGCGATTTAGGACGTCATGTCAGTTACTTCGGCCCCGAAGCCAATGATTTTGGCCTGCTGGAACAGAGCTTTAGAGAGTATGGTCACAGCGGACAGGGACAGGCGCGTAAATATCTGCACACCTACGATGAAGCGGTACCGTGGAATCAGGTGCCCGGCACCTTTACACCGTGGCAGCCGCTGCCGCAGGACACTGATATTCTCTTCTATGAAGGACTACATGGCGGCGTAGTGACGGCGCAGCATAACGTGGCGGAACAGGTTGATCTGCTGGTCGGCGTGGTGCCGATTGTTAACCTGGAGTGGATTCAGAAGCTGGTGCGGGACACCGGTGAACGCGGTCATTCACGTGAAGCGGTGATGGATTCAGTGGTGCGATCGATGGAAGATTATATCAACTTCATTACCCCACAGTTTTCACGCACCCATATCAACTTTCAGCGCGTCCCAACCGTGGATACCTCGAATCCGTTCGCCGCCCGTGCCATTCCGTCACTGGATGAGAGCTTTGTGGTGATTCACTTTCAGGCGGTGGAAGATATCGACTTCCCCTATCTGCTGGCGATGTTGCAGGGTTCGTTTATCTCGCACATTAATACGCTGGTGGTGCCGGGCGGCAAAATGGGTCTGGCGATGGAGTTGATTATGGGGCCGCTGGTGAAGCGGCTGATGGAAGGTAAACGCATTGAATAAAAGGTCAGAAAGGACCTCATCAGACTAATGCCAATGCCAATGCCAATGCCAATGCCAATGCAGGGTGAGTCTTACAGCAGCGAAAAAGCTTAACACGTGGGGAACCGGGTCTGAGCAGGAAAGCGTCCTGCGCCAGGGGACAAAAACGCCGGGAGCGTTTTTGAACAACGCAAAGCGTTGGCCCGGCTACGGGCGCACCTCAGGGATGAGGTGCGTAATCGCGCGGACCGGAGCGGCCAGGGATTGGCTTAAGCGACGTTTCGATCTGACCCGGTTCACTGCGCAGGCACGGTCTTAAGACTACACGAATCCGTTTTTGCCATTGCCCCTAAAAAGCCCCTCCGACTATTACAGTTCGATCACTTCATAGCTGTGGGTAAGGGTGACGCCTTTACCCAGCATGATGGCAACAGAGCAATACTTTTCAGCAGAAAGATCCACTGCGCGTGAGACCGCTTTATCCTGGAGCGTTTTGCCACTCACAATAAAATGCAGGTTGATGTGCGTAAAGATTCGCGGCGTCTCTTCACGACGTTCTGAGGTCAGTTTTACTTCACAATCAGCCACATCGTTGCGGCCTTTTTGCAGAATTGATACTACGTCAATCGCGCTGCATCCACCCGCCGCCATCAGCACCATCTCCATTGGGCTGGGCGCTTTATCACCCGAATTTCCATCCATCAGTATCTGATGGCCGGATGAGGATTCTCCGAGAAATGTCAACCCTTCTACCCATTTCACTCTTGCCTGCATGATTTTTGCTCCGGAATACGCTGTTTTGTCGCCAGCGTACGCTTTCGCCAGGTAAACAGCAATCCAGAGAAATCCGCCTGTAGCTGAAGCGAGACAACAGAAGACAGTCGACAAAAGCTGTGCTACAAACAGTGCTGAAAATATTTTTCGTCACCCGATGGCGAAGCCGGGAAGAATGATGCGCACTGCGCCTGATGCGGCCCGAATGATTTCCTGAAATGGAAACGCTTAAAGCTTTCACCGCCTGACAGGGAAAACTGCCCCCTGTATTTTGGGCACGATTACAACAGAGGATAATAGCGAATGGTTCTCGGCAAACCGCAAACAGACCCTACACTCGAATGGTTCCTGTCCCATTGCCATATTCACAAGTATCCATCCAAAAGTACGCTGATTCATCAAGGTGAAAAAGCAGAAACGCTCTACTACATCGTGAAAGGTTCCGTCGCGGTTCTGATTAAAGATGAAGAAGGCAAAGAGATGATTCTTTCTTACCTGAATCAGGGCGATTTTATTGGTGAGCTTGGCCTGTTCGAAGAAGGCCAGGAGCGCAGCGCCTGGGTACGTGCGAAAAGCGCGTGTGAAGTGGCGGAGATTTCTTACAAAAAATTCCGTCAACTGATCCAGGTTAACCCCGATATCCTGATGCGACTCTCATCGCAGATGGCGCGTCGCCTTCAGGTGACGTCTGAAAAAGTAGGTAACCTCGCTTTCCTCGACGTGACCGGACGCATTGCACAGACCCTGCTTAACCTGGCGAAGCAGCCAGATGCCATGACGCATCCCGACGGCATGCAAATTAAAATCACTCGTCAGGAAATTGGTCAGATTGTTGGTTGTTCACGTGAAACCGTGGGCCGTATTTTGAAGATGCTTGAAGATCAGAACCTGATTTCCGCACACGGCAAAACCATCGTCGTTTACGGCACCCGCTAATTCCTGTCACCCACGGCGTGATGGCAACATCACGCCGTTATTGTTTGTGTTGAGCCGATGTGGCGTCGAATTATTTACCATCCTGAAGTTAACTATGCCTTGCGGCAAACGCTGGTGCTTTGTCTGCCTGTGGCGCTGGGCTGGCTGGCTGGCGACCTGCAAAAAGGTCTGCTGTTCTCGTTAGTGCCCGCCTGCTGCAATATCGCCGGGCTGGATACGCCGCATAAACGCTTCTTTAAACGTCTGATTGTTGGCGGCAGCTTGTTTGCCCTCGGCAGCTTTCTGATTCAGTGGCTCACCCTGCATGCTATTCCCCTGCCGCTGATCCTGTTCGCCATGCCATTGTTGCTCGGCGTCACCGGGGAGATCAGCCCGCTGCATGGTCGCCTGCTGCCCGGCACCCTTATCGCCGCCATCTTTACCCTGAGCCTGATTGGCCGCATGCCAATCTATGTTCCCCCATTGCTCTATATCGGCGGCACGTTATGGTATGGGCTGTTTAACTGGTTCTGGTTCTGGCTGTGGAAAGAGCAGCCAATGCGCGAAAGCCTGAGCCTGATCTACCGTGAACTGGCTAACTATTGTGACGCCAAATATACCCTGCTGACGCAGCTGACCGATCCGGAAAAGGCGCTACCGCCGCTGCTGGCTCGCCAGCAGAAAGTGGTCGACCTCATCACCACCTGTTATCAGCAGATGCATATGCTGTCGGCAAGCCGCGATCACAGTCATAAACGGCTGACGCGCGCCTTTCAGGTGGCGCTGGATTTGCAGGAGCATATCTCAGTCAGCCTCCATCGGCCGGAAGAGGTGCAGAAGCTGGTCGAGCAGAGCCATGCCGAAGCGGTGATCCGCTGGAATGCCAAAACTATCTCGGCCCGACTGCGGGTGCTGGCGGATAACATTCTCTATCACCAGTTACCCGATCGCTTTGCGATGGATAAACAGCTCGGCGCGCTGGAGAAGATCACCCATCAGCATCCCGACAATCCGGTGGGTAACTTCTGCCTCTACCACTTCAACCGTATCGCGCGGGTGCTGCGCACGCAGAAACCGCTTTATCAGCGCGATCTGATGGCCGACCGTCAGCGCCGACTGCCGCTGTTACCGGCGCTGCGCAGTTACCTCTCGTTTCGCTCGTCGGCACTGCGCACGGCGGGTCGCTTTGCGGTGATGTTGATGCTGGGCAGCGCGCTGGCGCTGTTCTTCAACATCCCCAAACCCTACTGGATCCTGATGACCATTATGTTCGTCAGCCAGAACGGCTATAGCGCCACCCGTGTCCGCATTCAGCACCGGGCGCTGGGCACCTTTGCGGGGCTGGTGATCGCGGCCGCCACGCTACGCCTGGCGGTGCCGGAATCGCTGGTGCTGCTGACCATGCTGGCGATAACGTTCATCAGCTATCGCTTCACCCGCCAGTTCTATGGCTGGTCGATGATTGGCTTTACGGTTACGGCGGTTTACTCGCTGCAATTGCTGTCGCTGAATGGTGCGCAGTTTCTGCTGCCGCGACTGATGGATACGCTGATGGGCTGTCTGATTGCCTTTGGCGGGATGCTGTGGCTGTGGCCACAGTGGCAGAGCGGATTACTGCGGCAGAACGCCCATGACGCGCTGGAGACCTATCAGGATGCGCTGCGGCTGTTGCTGGGCGACGAACAGTCGCCAGGGAAACTCGCCTATCAGCGCGTGCAGGTTAATCAGGCCCATAATGCGCTGTTTAACTCACTGAATCAGGCGATGCAGGAACCCGCGTTTAACGCCCAGTATCTTAAAGATATGCGGCTCTGGGTCACCCACAGTCAGTTTATCGTCGAGCATATCAATGCGATGACGATTCTGGCACGTGAGCACACCATGCTCACGGCCTCGCTGGCTGAGCGTTACCTGCAATCCTGTGAAATCGCACTGCAGCGGTGCCAGCAGCGGCTGGAATATGATGGTGCAAGCTCCCAGGTCAATCTACTGGATGAGCTGGAGAACATCAGTGAGGGGCCGGTTACGGTGGTGGAACAGCATGTGCGGCGCATTCTCGATCATCTGAGCGTAATGCATACCATTTCATCGCTGGCGTGGAGCCAGCGACCCCAACATGGCCGCTGGCTGATCAGACGCTTACGTAAAAATTAAATCAGCCGTTGAGTACGTTGCTGATGGCCGTGGCGAAGCGGCTCATGCCCTCTTCGATGTCGGCAGGCTCAATGATCAGTGATGGGGCAAAACGCATCACGTCGGTTCCGGCGACCAGCACCATGACACCTTCAGCGGCGGCGGCATTCAGGATGTCGCGCGCCTTACCGGCATGCTGGGGTTTCAGTGCCGCGCCAATCAGCAGACCCTTGCCGCGAATGTCGCTAAAGAGATCATACTTCGCGTCGATGGCCTGCAGCGCCGTGACAAAGTACTGACGACGCCTTTCCACGCCCGCCAGTACCTCCGGGGTATTGATGATATCGAGCGCAGTTTCGGCAATAGCACAGGCGAGCGGATTGCCGCCATAGGTGGTGCCATGCACGCCCGGCGCCATAGTCGAGGCGATCTCGTTCGTGGTCAGCATGGCGCTGACTGGAAAACCGCCGCCCAGCGCCTTGGCAGAGGTCAGAATATCGGGCTGGACGCCATAATACTCATAGGCGAACAGCTTACCGCTGCGTCCCATGCCGCTCTGTACTTCATCCAGCACCAGCAGCGCCTGATGCTGATCGCACAGCTCACGCAGTCCCTGCATAAATTCCTGGGTCGCGGGTACCACGCCGCCCTCACCCTGAATCGGCTCAACCACGATGGCGCAGGTGTGATCGTCAATCACCGCTTTCACTGCGTCCAGGTCATTGAACGGCACGTGGACAATATCCGCTGGTTTAGGACCGAATCCGTCAGAATATTTTGGCTGTCCGCCAACCGTGACGGTAAACAGCGTTCGGCCATGAAAGGCGTTATGAAAAGCGATAATCTTACTTTTGAATGGGCTGTAACGTTTGCAGGCGTAGTAGCGTGCCAGCTTAAAAGCAGCTTCGTTGGCTTCGGCACCCGAGTTCGCGAAGAAGACTCGCTCAGCAAAGGTCGCCTGAATTAACTTACTGGCGAGACGCAGGGCCGGTTCGTTGGTAAAGACATTGCTGGTGTGCCACAGTGTCTCGCCCTGGCTTTTCAGCGTCGCCACCAGCGCAGGATGGCAGTGTCCAAGAGCAGTAACGGCAATACCACCCGAGAAATCGATATACTCTTTGCCCTGCTGATCCCATACACGACTGCCCTTGCCTTTTACCGGCACGAACTGCGCAGGTGCATAAACAGGCAAAATAACGTTATCGAACGTCTCCCGCGTGACCGCAATTTTTTCCGCTGCCATTGATGACCCCATTTAAATGATAGTTGTGCAAACCTGAAATAATAAGCACAAAATATGCATAAAAAATCACTTAAAGGCAACTTATTGCGCAAGGAAATTGCGCAGCAACTGATGTCCCTGCTCGCTGAGAATGCTTTCGGGATGGAACTGTACACCTTCCAGCGCCAGGGTTTTATGGCGGAATCCCATAATTTCGTCAGGCTCGCCGTCACGCATCGTCCAGGCAGTCACCTCGAATGCGTCGGGCAGGGAATCACGCTGCACTATCAGCGAGTGGTAGCGGGTTACGGTAAGGGGATTATTCAGATTGCGAAACACGCCCTGGCCGGTGTGCTGAATCGCGGAGGTTTTGCCGTGCATCACCTGACGTGCGCGCACGATCCGCGCGCCATACGCCTGGGCAATCGCCTGATGTCCCAGGCAGACGCCCAGCACCGGCAATTTACCGGCAAAATGCCGGATCGCCGCCGGCGAGATACCCGACTCTGAAGGCGTGCAGGGGCCAGGGGAAATCACCAGATGGGTCAGCGGTAAGGCCGCCATCTGCTCCAGGGTGATGGCATCATTACGCACCACCTGAACCTGTGCACCCAGCTCGCAGAAATATTGATAAAGATTCCAGGTAAAGGAGTCGTAATTGTCGATAAGCAGCAGCATGACCTGTCCAGAATGATAACTCGCGCCGCTATTCTACGCGGTTAAGCCGCCTCGCTCACCACTTTCGCAAATACCTGCTCCAGCGGAGCCAGGTCTCCGGCCACAGCGGCCTGATTAGCCGCTTTCCAGCTTTCAGCGTCAGTCTCTTCCCACGCCAGCAGATAACCGGCATGCAGCGCCAGCTGTTCAAAGAAAATCCGCTGTACCCGACCGTTCCCGTGGCGGAAAGGATGCAGCATATTGATTTCGCAGTAGTAATGGGCGATGCGCTCAATAAACGCCTCAAGCGGCAGGTCAGCCAGCCGCTTCTCCTCTTCCAGCGCGGCCATCAGGACATTGCCTTCCTTTTCGATATATTCGAAATGACAGAGCGGTGTCTCACCACGCCAGATATCGATGGTGCGCAGTTCACCGGCCCAGCTGTAAACGTCCTGAAACAGCGTGCGGTGGATCTGGCGCAGGTAGGGCAAACCAGGATTACAGGGGCCAAGCTCCAGCATGGCGACGCGTGCCGCACTGAAGCTCAGCTCAGCCTTACGCAGCTGTGCGGCATCATGAATATCGGGCAGGTTTTTCAGCACCCTGTCGTGCTGCCACAGGTAGGGGTCCTGGCTGACAGCAGTATCAGAGTCCATATTGCCTCCTCAGTGACGCCAGACGTGCGGCCGCATCATCGCTGTTTACGCTGGTTTCATTCGGCGAGAAGCCTTCCAGCCGACAGCTGGCCTGATAGCTGGCGCTACGCCGCTGTTGCCACAGAGTGACCTTTTGCTTTTCAGTGAGTTTGTTCGCCATGCCGCCTCCTGCTCAGGTTTTGCCCTAAGTATAAGAGTAAATTCGGGCTTTGCCGGACGCGGCAGACGGTCGCCATCCGCAGATGGCGACGGAAGGGCTTAAGGCAGGACTTTGGCGGAGAGGATAACTACCGGTTTGGACGGAACATTCTGGTACGGACCCACATCTTTGGTCGGTACCTGAGAAATTTTTTCAACCACATCCTGACCTTTCACAATCTTACCAAAGACGGCATAGCCAAAATCGCGCTGTCCGTGGTCGAGGAATGCATTATCCGCGACATTGAGGAAGAACTGGCTGGTCGCACTGTCTTTATCGGCGGTACGCGCCATGGAAATGGTGCCGCGCAGGTTACGCAGGCCATTATCCGCTTCATTCTTGATCGGCGCGTTGGTCTGCTTCTGCTGCATGTCCGTGGTGAAGCCACCCCCCTGCACCATAAAACCAGGGATCACGCGGTGAAAAATGGTGTTGTTATAAAAACCGTTATTGACGTAATCAACGAAGTTTTTCACGGAAACCGGCGCTTTTTGGTTATTCAGTTCGAGTTCGATATTACCGGCGGAAGTGGTGAGCAAAACGTGAGTGTCACCTTTTGCGGCCAGCGCCTGGGCGGAAACGGAAGAGAGCGCTAACAGGGTGATGGCCGCTGTTAAAGTACGTTTAAACATGAAAGATTCCTTACCTGGGAGAGCGGGCACAAAAACGTGATTGATTGTAGAGAGACTCGATTCCCGGAGCCAGCGTTTTACCTATATTTACGCTGTTGCGGCAAAAGGGGTGAGCAAACGTTAAACTCCGGCAATTTCGTGATTAAAATCACACAACACATGAAATATGGAGCTGTAGTTTCACTGCTAGTTTATTAAGATCACAGTTCCGTTTACACTTTCTGACACTTTTAGGCACCCGGTTCTCAACAGGCTCAGAACATGACAAACCGTAATCGTATTGGCCTCACCTGGATAAGCTTCTTCTCCTATGCGCTGACCGGCGCACTGGTTATCGTTACCGGCATGGTAATGGGCGATATCGCAAAAGATTTTCAGATTCCCATCTCCAGCATGAGTAATACCTTCACCTTCCTCAACAGCGGCATCCTGGCTGCGGTTTTCCTGAACGCCTGGCTGATGGTGATTGTGCCACTGAAGCGGCAGCTGATTTTCGGTTTTATCCTGATGGTTCTGGCGATAATCGGGTTGATGACCAGCCGCGATCTGACCGTTTTCTCGCTGTGTATGTTTGTGCTGGGCGTGGTCAGCGGCATTACCATGTCGATCGGCACCTTCCTGATTACCCACATGTATGAAGGGCGCCAGCGCGGTTCACGCCTGCTGTTTACTGACTCTTTCTTCAGCATGGCGGGCACGCTATTTCCGGTGCTGGCAGGGATCCTGCTGGCGCGTCAGCTGCCGTGGTACTGGGTCTATGTCTGCATTGGCTTTATCTACGTCGCAATCTTCATCATGACGCTGTTTGTTGAGTTCCCGGTGCTCCGTAAGCCCGAAAACAGCCCAACGGTTGAGAAAGAAAAATGGGGCATGGGCGTGCTGCTGCTGGCAGTGGCGGCACTCTGCTACATTCTGGGCCAGCTTGGCTTTATCTCCTGGGTGCCGGAATATGCCACTAAAATCATGGGCATGAATATTAATGACGCCGGACAACTGGTAGGCAGTTTCTGGACAGCTTATATGGTCGGCATGTGGGCCTTCAGCTTCCTGCTCCGTTTCTTCGATCTGCAACGTATTCTGATGGTGCTGGCGGGTCTGGCTACGGTACTGATGTACTGGTTCGTCAGTAGCAGCGATGCCAGCATGCTGAAATGGATCATTATGATTCTTGGCTTCAGCTCCAGCGCCATCTACACCACCATCATCACCCTGGGGTCACTGCAGACCAAAGTGGCGTCACCGAAGCTGGTGAACTTCATTCTGACCTGCGGCACCGTCGGCACCATGCTGACCTTTGTGGTCACAGCGCCTATCGTTGAGAAAAGTGGTGTGCATACTGCACTGGCGACGGCTAACGCGCTCTACGCCGTGGTGTTTGTGATGTGTGCCCTGCTCGGCTTTGTCAGCCGTCATCGTACCCACGGTCACGTCACGCATTAATCATTCAGGGCGGCGATTGATCGCCGCCCTGCTGTTTAACGCCGGAAGTCTATGCGCTCCCGCTCCCGCCAGTAAATCTCGCTTTCTGCGGGCTTCGTCTCTGCCACCACCACACCGCGACGTAGCGAATAGCGCACCGGAACTTGTCTTCTTACCGCATCAAAACCACTCTCGGCCGGCAGAATAATCAGACTGGCATCTTTGCCGCTCTGAATACCATAGCCTGAAAGCTGCAGCGTCTTCGCGCTGTTATGCGTAATCAGATCCAGACCCGCATCAATCTGCTCGTAGCCCATCAGCTGACAGGCATGTAATCCCATATGCAGCACCTGCAGCATACTGGCGGTGCCCAGCGGATACCAGGGATCAAACACATCGTCGTGGCCGAAGCAGACGTTAATCTCCGCCTCCAGCATCTCTTTCACCCGCGTAATCCCTCGCCGCTTAGGGTAGGTGTCGAAGCGGCCCTGAAGATGAATATTGACCAGTGGATTTGCGACAAAATTAATGCCCGACAACTTAAGCAGCCGGAACAACCGTGAGGTATACGCGCCATTGTAAGAGTGCATTGCGGTGGTATGGCTGGCCGTAACACGCGCACCGTTGCCATCGCGATGCGCCAGTGCCGCCACGGTTTCCACAAAGCGCGACTGTTCATCATCGATCTCATCGCAGTGAACATCAATCAGCCGGTCGTAGCGGTTAGCCAGCGCAAAGGTTTTATGCAGCGACTCGACGCCATACTCGCGGGTGAATTCGTAGTGCGGAATGGCGCCGACCACATCCGCGCCCAGCCGCAAGGCCTCCTCCAGCAACGCTTCGCCGTTGGGATAAGAGAGAATCCCCTCCTGAGGAAACGCCACAATCTGAATAGTGATCCACGGCGCCATCTCCGCCTTCAGTTCCAGCATCGCTTTTAGAGCCGTCAGTGACGGGTCTGACACGTCAATATGGGTGCGAACAAACTGAATACCGTTGGCGATCTGCCACTTCAGCGTCTGCAACGCCCGCTGTTTAACATCTTCGTGGCTGAGCAGCGCCTTGCGCTCTGCCCAGCGCTCGATCCCTTCAAACAGCGTGCCGGACTGGTTCCACGCCGGTTCGCCCGCCGTCTGGGTGGTATCCAGATGAATATGTGGCTCAACAAAAGGCGCGCAGGCTAAGCCGCCTTCGCCGTCCAGCGAGTGATCCGCCGGTGAAGAGTGCTGCGGCTGGGCTGAAATTCGGGCAATTTTTCCGTCAGCGATTTCGATTTGCCACAATCCTTCCCGCCAGGGTAAGCGCACGTTATTGATCCTGCTGGGTGACAGCATGGCCGACTCCTTATCCGATTAACCTTTGTGGTTAAAACTAGCACGATTCATACCTCCTGCAGCAATGCTGTACATTCAGCAGGTTAGTCTCGCCGGATAAAATCAATTAAAATCAATGGAGTAACCCTTAATGGGTATATGGCGTTGTGGTTGATGCATATCAATAAGTGCCCGAAAGGGCGCGCTATTGTAGCCGCAGATTTCACAAATTTGAGGCCAAAATGAGCAAGCACAATGTCGTCGTTATCGGTAACGGCATGGTCGGCCACCGCTTCATAGAAGAATTACTTGATAAAGCGGAACCCAACATGTTCTCGCTGACCGTCTTTTGTGAAGAACCCCGCGTCGCCTACGATCGTGTCCACCTGTCTGCTTACTTCTCACATCACACTGCTGAAGAGCTATCGCTGGTTCGTGAAGGCTACTACGACAAACATCAGGTCAATGTGCTGCTGGGCGAACGTGCCATCACCATTAACCGTGATGAGAAAGTGATTCACTCCAGTACCGGTCGTACAGTTCATTATGACACGCTGATTTTTGCTACCGGTTCCTATCCGTGGGTTCCGCCGATCAAAGGAGCTGAAGGCAGCGACTGCTTTGTCTATCGCACCATTGAAGATCTCAACGCCATCGAAGCCTGCTCGCGCCGCAGCAAACGCGGTGCGGTAATTGGCGGCGGCCTGCTGGGGCTGGAAGCGGCCGGCGCCCTGAAAAACCTCGGCGTCGAAACCCACGTCATTGAGTTTGCGCCAGTGCTAATGGCGGAGCAGTTAGATCAGCAAGGCGGCGAGCAGCTGCGCCGTAAGATTGAGCAGATGGGGGTACGGGTACACACCGGCAAAAATACCCAACAGATTGTGCATCATGAGCACGGCGATAAAACCCTGCAGTTTGCCGATGGCAGCGCGCTGGAGGTCGATTTCATCGTCTTCTCCACCGGCATTCGCCCGCAGGACAAACTGGCAAAGCAGTGTGGATTAACCCTGGGCCCGCGCGGCGGCCTCGCCATTGATGACCAGTGCCGGACCAGCGATCCCACTATCTACGCCATCGGTGAATGTGCCGCCTGGCGGAATCGCGTCTATGGCCTGGTGGCGCCGGGTTATAAAATGGCCCAGGTGGCCAGCGACCATCTGCTGGGTCGCGACAACGCGTTTACCGGCGCGGACATGAGCGCCAAATTGAAGCTGCTGGGTGTCGATGTCGGCGGCATTGGCGATGCGCGAGGCACCACGCCAGGCGCACGCAGCGTGGTCTGGCTGGATGAGCGCAAATCGATCTACAAACGCCTGATTATCAGTGAAGATCAGAAAACCCTATTGGGTGCCGTGCTGGTGGGCGACACCAGCGACTATGGCAACCTGCTGCAGCGGGTGCTAAATGCCATTCCGCTGCCTGCTAATCCGGAAGCGCTGATTCTGCCTGCAGGCAGCGGGGATAACCCGGCCATCGGCGTCGATTCTCTGCCTGATAGCGCGCAAATATGCTCCTGCTTCGACGTCAGCAAAGGCGACATCATTAAGGCGGTTCAGGGTGGCTGTCATACCCTGGCAGCACTAAAAAGCAGCACCCGTGCAGGCACCGGCTGCGGTGGCTGTATTCCCCTGATCACCCAGGTCCTCAATAGTGAACTCGGTCGTCAGGGTATCGAAGTCAATAACCATCTTTGCGCCCATTTCGCCTGGTCTCGTCAGGAGCTTTATCACCTGATTCAGGTGGAGGAGATCAAAACCTTTGATGAACTGCTGGCCCGCTATGGGCAGGGTTACGGCTGTGAAGTGTGCAAACCCACGGTTGGCTCACTGCTCGCCTCCTGCTGGAATGAGTATGTGCTCAAGCCACAGCACACGCCATTACAAGACAGCAACGACCTCTATCTGGGTAACATCCAGAAAGATGGCACCTATTCGGTGATCCCGCGCTCGCCCGGGGGTGAAATCACCCCACAGGGATTGAAAGTGATTGGCGAGATCGCCGAACGCTACCAGCTTTACACTAAAATTACCGGCTCCCAGCGCATCGGTCTGTTTGGCGCGCAGAAAGACGATCTGCCCGCTATCTGGTCACAGCTGATCGATGCCGGATTTGAAACCGGTCAGGCCTATGCCAAATCGCTGCGTATGGCGAAAACCTGCGTCGGCAGTGCCTGGTGCCGTTACGGCGTGGGCGACAGCCTCGGCTTCGGCGTGCTGCTTGAGAACCGCTACAAAGGTATCCGTACGCCACACAAGATGAAATTTGGCGTCTCTGGCTGCACCCGCGAATGTGCTGAGGCGCACAGCAAAGATGTCGGCATTATCGCTACGGAAAAAGGGTGGAATCTCTACGTCTGCGGTAACGGGGGCATGAAGCCGCGTCATGGCGATCTGCTGGTGGCCGATCTCGATCAGCAAACACTGGTCACCTACCTTGACCGCTTCATGATGTTCTATATCCGCACCGCCGATCGCCTGCAGCGCACCTCATTGTGGCTGGAAAGTCTGGAAGGCGGCATCGACTATCTGCGTAAAGTCATCGTGGATGACAAACTCGGCCTCAACAGCCAGATGGAACAGCAGCTGGCAGCGCTGCGCGCCAGCGTCAGATGTGAATGGAAAGTGACGCTGGAAGATAAGGCACAGCTGACGCACTTCGCCCACTTCATCAACTCGCCACAGCGCGATCCTGGTGTGCAACGCGTCGCGGAGCGCGACCAGCATCGCCCGGCACGCGCCGATGAACGTATTGCCGTGACCCCGATTGAGGAGACCGACTCATGAGCCAGTGGTATCCGGTGTGCCCGCTGACGCAGATCATGCCCGCGACTGGCGTATGCGCGCTGGTCAAAGGCCAGCAGATTGCTATCTTCCGCCCACGCAATGACGAGCAGCTCTTTGCCATCAGCAATATCGACCCGTTTGCAGATGCCAGCGTACTTTCACGCGGCATTATCGCTGAACATCAGGATGCGCTCTGGGTTGCCAGCCCACTGAAAAAGCAGCGCTTTCGCCTCAGCGATGGCTACTGCATGGAGGATGAAACGCGCTCTGTGGTGGCCTGGCCGGTGCGGATCAATGCCGGACAGGTCGAAGTCTGCCTGTCACTCCCATCAACAGCCCACCTTAGCGGTTTTTTTTAAGGACCTCTGATGGACTACTTCCCCCTTTTCTGCCGCCTGCAGGGCCGACGCTGTCTGCTGGTCGGCGCGGGTGACGTGGCTGAGCGAAAAGCCCGCCTGCTGCTGGAGGCCGGAGCCGATCTGCGGGTCGGTGCCCTTGATTTCTCCCCCGCCTTCCGGCAATGGGCGCAGCAGAAAGCCGTCACGTTACTGCCAGGGGCGTTTGACCCACACTGGCTGACTGGCTGCTGGCTGGTGGTGGCCGCGACCAGCGATGAGGTGGTCAATCAGCAGGTGGCTGAGGCAGCGGAAAGTCAGCAGATCTTCTGCAATCTGGTGGATGCACCGCAGCAGGCCAGCGCCATTATGCCGTCGATAGTCGACCGTTCGCCACTGATGGTCGCCGTCTCTTCCGGCGGACGCGCGCCGGTGCTGGCGCGTCTGTTGCGGGAAAAGCTGGAGGCGATACTGCCACAATATCTGGGCCAACTGGCGCTGCTGGCTGGCACCCTGCGTCCGCGCGTGAAAAAGCAGTTCGGCTCTATCAATGCCCGCCGCCACTTTTGGGAGCGCTTTTTTAACAGCGAGCGGCTGGCCCATTCGCTGGCCAACGGTGACAGTGAACGGGCGGGGCAGATTACCGACCACCTTTTTAACGCTAGCCTTCCCCAACAGGGTGAAGTGGCGCTGGTCGGTGCCGGTCCGGGTGATGCAGGACTGCTGACCCTGAAAGGCTTACAGCTAATCCAGCGGGCAGACGTCATCGTCTATGACCGCCTGGTCTCCGACGAGATCCTGAATCTGGTCCGCCGCGATGCCGAGCGCATCTTTGTCGGTAAACGCGCCGGCCATCACTGTGTGCCGCAGGATGAGATTAACCAGTTGCTAATCCGGCAGGCGCAGCAGGGTAAACGGGTGGTCCGGCTGAAAGGCGGCGATCCCTTTATCTTTGGTCGCGGTGGTGAAGAGCTGGAGGCACTGGCGCCGTTGCGGATTCCCTTCAGTGTGGTGCCTGGGATCACCGCTGCGTCGGGCTGTGCAGCCTACAGCGGCATTCCACTGACCCACCGCGATCATGCGCAGAGCGTCAGACTGGTTACCGGGCATCTGCAGAAAGAGCGCTCGCTCGCCTGGCAGACGCTGGCGGCGGAGCAACAGACGCTGGTCTTTTATATGGGGCTGGCGCAGGCCGGAGAGATTCAGCAGCAGTTGATAAAGCACGGTATGCACAGCGATATGCCGGTGGCGCTGGTGGAAAACGGCACCAGTACGCGTCAGCGCGTAGTCACCGGGACACTGAGCGAGCTGGAAGCGTTAGCCAATCAGGTAACCAGCCCCAGCCTGATGATCATCGGTAGCGTGGTGAGTCTGCGCGACAGTCTGCGCTGGTTCTGAAACCGGCAAATAAAAAACGGCGGGCACGATGCCCGCCGTCCTGTTTGTCTGCTCAGCCATTATGGCATCGCCACAAAGCCCACCGCCTGATAGACCTTCTTCAGCGTTTCCTGCGCCTGTGCGCGTGCTTTTGCTGCGCCATCACGCATTACCTGCTCCAGCAACGCTTCATCGTTGCGGAAACGGTGATAACGCTCCTGCACCTCAGAGAGCATACCCGACACGGCATCCGCCACCGCGCCTTTCAGGTGGCCATACATCTTGCCTTCGAACTCCTGCTCCAGCTCGACGATGGTTTTACCGGTCACGCCCGACAGAATATCCAGCAGGTTAGAGACGCCCGCTTTCTCTTTAACGTCGTAACGCACTACTGGCGGCTCTTCAGAATCAGTAACGGCGCGTTTAATCTTCTTCACAACCGCTTTCGGATCTTCCAGCAGGCCGATGACGTTATTGCGGTTATCGTCAGATTTGGACATTTTCTTCGTCGGTTCCAGCAGCGACATCACGCGCGCGCCAGACTTCGGAATGAACGGTTCTGGCACCTTAAAGATATCGCCATAGAGCGCATTGAAACGATGCGCGATATCGCGGCTCAGCTCCAGATGCTGCTTCTGGTCTTCACCGACCGGCACCTGATGGGTCTGATAGAGCAGGATGTCAGCCGCCATCAGCACCGGATAGTCAAACAGACCCGCGTTAATGTTCTCTTCGTAACGCGCTGATTTATCCTTGAACTGCGTCATGCGGCTCAGTTCACCGAAGTAGGCGTAGCAGTTCAGGATCCAGCTCAGTTGCGTATGCTCTGGCACATGCGACTGAACAAAAATAGTGCTTTTTTGCGGGTCGATACCGCAGGCCAGATAGAGCGCCAGCGTGTCCAGCGTCGCTTTACGCAGTGCAACAGGATCCTGACGCACGGTGATAGCGTGCAGATCAACAATGCAGTAAATGCAATGAAAATCATCCTGCATCTGCACCCACTGACGCAGCGCTCCCATATAGTTACCAATGGTCAGTTCGCCGGACGGCTGTGCGCCGCTGAAAACGATGGGTTTCATACTTAAGTCCTGATATTTACAGCCCCAGAGCGGGCAAAAGTTCGTCGAAAGAGTCAAGGGTTAAATCGGGCTGGCTGGTAGCAATCGGCTCGCCATAGTTATAGCCAAAGGTCATGCCGACATTAGGGATGCCTGCCGCCTGCGCCGCCTGGATATCATTGCGTGAGTCGCCGACAAACAACAACTGATTTGGCAACAGACCAAAGGTACCCAGCACCATAAAGATCGCCGCAGGATGCGGTTTTTTGACCGGCACATCGTCGCCACCAATAATCAGCGAAAACGCATCGGCAATACTAAGCGATTCCAGCAGCGGTGCCACAAACGGCGTCGGCTTGTTGGTGACTATCGCCATCGGCAGCCCGGAAGCCTTTAATGCGGCCAGCGTCTGCTTCACCTGGGGGAAGAGTGTACTGCCCGCATCCACGGTATCGGCGTAATGCCGGTCAAACAGTGCCCGCGCTTCACGCTGTTCTTCCGGCTGCGGCTCGCGGCCCAGCGCGAAGGTCAGCGCACGGGCCATCATGATATCGGCGCCGTTGCCAATCCAGGTTGAGACATGCTCAAGGCCCGCCTGCGGCAGACGGAGGTCGTTCAGCGTGCGGTCGATCGCATCGGCCAGGCCTGGCGCGCTATCAACCAGCGTGCCATCAAGATCAAATGCCAGCGCACGAATATCAGTGAAATGAGCCATTGGCCTTCTCCAGTTCGTTGCGCATATCGTCGATCACTTTTTTATAGTCAGGATGACCGAAGATCGCAGATCCGGCGACAAACATGTCGGCACCTGCGGCAGCAATCTGGCCGATATTGTCGATCTTCACGCCGCCATCCACTTCAAGACGAATGCTGTAACCGCTCTGATCGATACGTCTGCGCGCTTCACGCAGTTTATCCAGTGTGCCGGGAATAAATGACTGACCGCCAAAACCGGGGTTTACTGACATCAGCAGAATGATATCCAGCTTATCCATGACGTAATCGAGGTAGCTCAGCGGAGTCGCCGGGTTAAATACCAGACCCGCTTTACAGCCATGCTCTTTAATCAACTGCAGGGTGCGATCGACGTGTTCGCTGGCTTCGGGATGAAAAGTGATGTAGGTGGCACCCGCTTTGGCAAACTCAGGGATCAGCGCATCTACCGGCTTCACCATCAGATGCACATCGATGGGGGCGGTGATGCCATAGTCCCGCAGCGCTTTCAGCACCATCGGGCCCATGGTCAGATTAGGTACGTAGTGGTTATCCATCACGTCGAAGTGTACCACGTCACCTCCGGCCGCCAGCGCTTTGGCTGTGTCTTCGCCCAGGCGAGCAAAGTCCGCAGAAAGGATTGAAGGGGCCAGCAAATATTGTTTCATCCGATTCTCCCACTGTTGTGCGCCAGCCCTGCGGCTGGCGTAATGCGTTGGTCGCGGACGAAACAGACTAGCGATAAAGTGCCAGCAGTTCGTCGACCTTAGTGCGACCCGTTATGCTTCGGCTGATAGAACGCCGGGCTTTGACCACATGTAACACTGCACCCTGATACCACAAACGCGTCAGTGCAGTGTCGTGGTTAGAAATCAGTACCGGAATCCGGTGTTCTGACGAAGCGAGCTGTGCCGCTAGTGCCGCCAGATTCTCCTGCTCACGCAGGCTGAAGCTGTTCGTGTGATAAGCCGTGAAATTAGCCGTTGCCGAAAGTGGCGCATAAGGCGGATCGCAATAGACGACCGAACCTTTACCGGCATTAGTCAGGGTAACATCGTACGATTCACAGACAAACGTCGCTTTTTGCGCGCGCTCGGCAAACCATAACAGTTCTGCTTCTGGAAAGTAGGGTTTGCGATAACGGCCAAACGGCACGTTGAACTCACCACGCAGGTTATAGCGGCAGAGGCCGTTGTAACAGTGACGATTCATATAGAGGAAAAGCAGCGCGCGCTGGTAGGCGTCGGTGCTGGTGTTAAATTCGGTGCGACGCTGGTAATAACAGATTTCGTTGTTACCTTCCGGCGTAAACAGCAGCTTCGCGTCACGAATGAAATCCGCGGTGCGCGTTTTTACAATGTTGTAGAGATTAATCAGGTCGCTGTTGATATCAGCAAGATGGTAGCGATCAAATTCAGTGTTCAGAAACACCGAACCTGCACCAACAAATGGCTCCACCAGGCAGTCGCCTTGCGGCAGATGACGATGGATCTCTTCTACTAAGGGAAATTTTCCCCCAGCCCATTTCAGGAAAGCGCGATTTTTTTTCATGCTGTCGTGGTTATTACATCTTAATGTGAGGCTGTGGCTGGACCGACAGCAGATCTGCGCTTATAACGGGGCCAGATACTGGCCCCACATCCGCTATTGGCTGGCTTCTTTCTTCACCTGGCTTACCGGTTTAACCCACGGATTCTTGGCTCGCACTTCCGCAGGCAGCGAAGCTAGCGCGCGTTTGGCATCAGCCGGTGTGGCATAAGAGCCACTCACCAGCACGTACCACGACTGACCGTTACGGGTGGTTTTGTAGACGTGATACCCACTCAGATTCTGTTGCTTAGCCCAGGCATTCAGGCTTTCTGCCTTCGATGCCCCACTCAGCTGCAGGGTGTAGCTTCCGCCTGGCAGTGATTTGCTGGCTGTACTGCTGCCTGCCGCGGCGGCCGGAGCAGAACTGGCTGGCGTACGCGCTGGGGTGGTATGGGTTTTGCTGTCACGGGTTGCAGGCTTCGAGGCAGTTTTATGCGATGAATCGTGCGCCGGACGGGCAGGAGCGTTTGATTTGTTCGGCGTCTGACGGCTAGCAGGTGCCGTTACAGGATTCGCAGACGTTCCCGCATTGCCGCTGACAGTAGCAGGCGCTGTTGGCAGTGAACTGCCACCTTGCGTCCCCATAGCGGCACTGTCGACCTGCTGCTGCTGATTACTCAGTGCGCTGTTCAGATCGCCCGGCAGCGTGACACGCTGCTGATTTGCAGGCGAGTCAACCGGTGCAGCCTGAGTTGGGGTGGAGGAGACAGGCGGCATCGAGACATCACGCTGCGGATTGGACGCAGCATCACCGTTGGTCGCCGCGTTATTTTCGACAGTACCCGGACTGTTTTGCGCACCTGACATGGAAGAGGAACCGGCCAGGTCGATATTTTTCTCGCTGCCGGAACCCCCACCCGCCGCCGGTGTGTTGCCCGCAGTTGCCGGTTTTTTCTCATCCGGGCCATTCAGCGCTGAACCAATACCCAGCACCAGTAACAGCAGAACCAAAATCCCAACGCCCATCATGATGCGCTGGCGCGAAACCGGTATTTTGGCTGCGGTAGACGACTTACGAGGGCGCGAGGGACGGCGGTCGCTGGCGTCAGGTTTTAACTCATCTTCCGGTTTAAACTCATCCATTTTGCCTCCTCCGTAAAGCGGTATTCCGCACTGCGCACCCTGCGCGTCGCGTCACCACTCAACTGCTTAATCTCAGGGTTGCTGACAATCGTTAACTGCAGCCAGCACCATATCATGTGCCACGCCACCACGCACTTCAGAGCGGCCAATCGACAGCGGGAGTACCAGCCGCAGTTTGCCCGCCAGAACTTTCTTATCACGCATCATATGCGGGAGATACATCTCCGCACTCATCGCCTGCGGCCCATGAACCGGTAAACCGGCACGCTGTAACAGAGCAATAATGCGTTCCGTCTCTTGCGCCTGGAACTGCCCCAGACGTTCAGCCGTGCGTGCCGCCATCACCATACCTGCAGCAATCGCTTCACCGTGCAGCCAGTTGCCATAGCCCATGTGTGCTTCGATCGCATGACCAAAAGTATGGCCCAGATTAAGCAATGCCCGCTGACCGTTTTCACGCTCATCGGCAGCCACGACCTCGGCTTTCAGTTCACAGCAGCGACGAATACAGTACGCCAGTGCCTGTTCATCCAGCGCCAGCAGGGCATCAAGATGCTGCTCCAGCCACTGGAAAAACGCACCGTCGAGGATGATGCCGTACTTGATCACTTCAGCCAGGCCGGAGGCTAGTTCGCGCGGGGGCAGCGTCTGCAGACAAGCGGTATCGATCACCACCGACGCGGGTTGATAAAACGCGCCGATCATGTTTTTGCCCAGCGGATGATTAACGGCCGTTTTACCGCCAACCGAAGAATCAACCTGCGACAGTAAGGTGGTCGGTACCTGGATAAAGCGTACACCACGCTGATAGCTGGCCGCAGCAAAACCGGTAAGATCGCCAATGACGCCGCCGCCTAAGGCGACAAGCGTCGTATCACGACCGTGCGGCTTTTGCAGGAGTGCGGTAAAAACCTGATCCATCACGGCCAACGTTTTGTATTGCTCACCGTCGGGTAAGATCACCTGATCCACGGTTACACCTGCCGACGTCAGCCGCGCTGTCAGCTGGTCAAGATAGAGCGGAGCCAGCGTCTGGTTTGTCACCACCATGGCGTTTTCGCCCGCGGTCAGCGGCCAAAAAGAAGCCGGATCGTTAAACAGTCCGGCGGCGATAGTGATGGGGTAACTGCGTTCCCCCAGTGAGACGGTGATCTTCTCCATGAAGCTCGATACCTGTTAAAAAGCCTTCGAACGTTGGATCAACTTTTTTCCAACAAGTGGATAATCTGATTCGCCACCACTTTCGCACTCTGATCATCTGTACGAATGGTTACATCGGCGATCTCTTCGTAGAGCGGGTTACGTTCGCCAGCCAGCGCTTCGAGCACTTCACGCGGCGGTGAATCCACCTGCAGCAACGGACGTTTTTTGTCACGTTGAGTGCGCGCCAGTTGCTTCTCGATGGTGGTTTCAAGATAAACCACAACACCGCGGGCTGAGAGACGATTACGCGTTTCCCGGGATTTGACGGAACCACCGCCTGTCGCCAGGACGATGCCTTGCTTCTCGGTCAGTTCGTTAATGATTTTTTCTTCGCGATCGCGAAAGCCAGCTTCGCCTTCGACATCAAAAACCCAGCCCACATCCGCTCCGGTGCGTCGCTCAATTTCCTGATCGGAATCGAAGAACTCCATGTTGAGTTGCTGAGCCAACTGACGGCCAATAGTGCTTTTGCCGGCACCCATCGGCCCAACCAGAAAGATATTGCGTTTCTCTGCCATTTTGTCGGTATTACTAAGAATTCGTTAATGATACCCCGCGTTCAGCGTTTGCTGGCGGGACAGGAACTGAGACCTCATGAGCGTTAGCAAGAGTCAGATGAAAAATTATCTCAACACTCAAGGCTGTTTGGCAACCGATTATATTGCCTTCAGCACATCCATTTCTGAATTGGCCTGTGTTCGCGAAACTGTAACGCGCCAGCGCTGCGTCTTTACAACGCTGCTTACAGAGGAGTTTTCTGATCTGTTTGCCAGGATTTACCCAGCATAGACGGTTACACCGTATTGAAAATCGCTAAACCTTGTAAGCTAATTCCTCTCCTGCGTCAACGCAGATGGCCTTAAGGGACGCATTTTCCGTTTTATCCAGCCGTAAGCGCTGCTTCCCTGACCAATCGCGGTGTAATGAAGATCACCAGCTCTCTTTTTTTGCGTTGCTCAGATTGCTGGCGAAACAACCCACCAATCAGCGGCACATTTCCCAGCAGCGGTACCTGATTCTGTCCACGGGTACGCTGCTGCTGAAAGATACCGCCTAACGCCAATGTTTGCCCGTCACTGACCGTGACCTGAGTCTCAATTTCCTGTTTATCAATGGATAATATGTCACTATCACCGGTTTTGATGCTACGCCCCGGCATATTTTGACTGATATGGATTTTCAGCTGAATGCGGCCATTGCCGGAAATTGTCGGTGTCACCTCCATGCCTAGCACCGCTTCTTTAAACTCAATACTGGTGGCGCCGCTGTTTCCCGCCGATACTTCATAGGGAATTTCAGTGCCCTGCTTAATCGAAGCGGTCTGCTGATGTGAGGTCAAGAGACGCGGACTGGCGATGATTTCAACCTGGTTCTCCTGCTCCAGCGCACTTAACTCCAGATCCAGAAGCTGACCCCCGATGCGCGCCAGCGACATACCTACGCTGATGCCAGGGGAATTCACCGCCAGCGGAATATCCAGCCGGGGATGATGCAGGATGTCTGTTACTGCGGCGTCACCTGCCTGCAATCCCCACTTCACACCCAGTTCCTGCAGATGCTCTTCGCTGATGGTGACGATGTGAGCCGACAGCTCAATCTGTTCCAGTGGCAGGTCCAGCGCCCGTATCCAACGCTCCGTCTCTTTCAACGCTGCCGCAGTATCACGCAGTAACAGGGCGTTGGTGCGTTTGTCGACCGTTACGCTGCCGCGCGGCGTCATCAGCGACTGTCGCTCACTCAGCAGACTGGCATGCACCTCACTGGCGCTGGCGTAGCGCAATATCACGGCGCGCTGCTGCAAAGGCATCTGTTGCAACCGCTCCTGCTGCTCAGCCTGCCGTGCGTGATACTGAGCCTGCTGCCAGCTCTCTGGATAGACCAGCAGGACATTATCCTGTTCAATTAGCGTCAGCTTTGCCATGCGCGCCACCAGGTCCAGCGCCTGATGCCAGGGCAGGTTATCCAGCCGCAGTGATAACGAACCTTCAACCTCTGGCGCAATCATCAGATTGATCTGCTGATAGTCAGCCAGCGCCTGCAAAATACGCTCTACTGGCGCGTTATCAAAAGTCAGGCTGAGGGGCTCCTCATCAGCGGCGTAAACGGGGAACAGGCAGCTTAAGGCCAGCAGCAGGGTGGCTATCCTTATCATGCGAACGTCCTTTTAAATAAAATGCAGTCTGTTGTGCGGTGCAGCTTTTCGGCACCGCTAAGGTGATGCTGCGGCGAGTCATCTCAGCCAGTTGCCAGGGTGCTAATGGAAATGGCTTGCCACTGCGGGCTGTGATGCTCTCTCCCTGCGGGCTCAGCAGCCAGGCATTGAAATGCGCCTCCCGGCCAATAATCCCCTGCAGACGCCAGCCGGTAAGAGGTTCCACTGACGCCTCACAGACTGAACCGGTAACAGGCCGGAACGGATCCCGCGCCAGCACGCCACCACAGCACAGCAGCAAAATCAGCAGTCTATGGCGCATCTTCAGGTTCCAGCCAGAGTTGAGCCACCAGGAACTGCGGCTGGGCCAGCAGCTGGAAATGTACCGGAAACGGCGCGGCGGCATCAGCAAGCTCAGCAAAAAGCGACTGAAACGCCTGCCACTGCAGATGCAGCGTCAGCGTGCGGGAGGATGCATCCGGCTGCCACTCTTCCAGCTGGCTACGGCGTGCCGCCAGGATCTCTTCTACTGCCCGGCCCGATGCGCCCGATGCGCCCGATGCAGGCCTGGCGCTCTGCATCGACTGCAGTTGCGCCTGCAACTGCGTTTTATCGGGATTCTGACGCCACTCTTGCTGGCGCTGCTGCAGGGTGCGGGTCAACTCAAACAGCGCCTGCTGCTCAGCGGTCAGCGTCTGTTGCTGTGGCCGCAACCACAGAATCCAGGAGAGCAGCAGCAGACCCGATGAAAAGGCGGTAAGTAAGCCGTAGCGCGGTATAGCGTCCATCTGCCACCAGCGATCAATCATCGTTCACCTCCTGCACCGCTGCCCGCAGTGAAAACCGATAACTGCCATCAGCCTGACGCTTAACCCCGCCCTGCTTCACCTGACTAAATAGGGCGACGGTGGTTAACTGCTGGCGGAACTGCCGGATCGCTGCCATATCCTGCGCCAGCCCTTCCAGTGTCAGACGACTGTCGCGCTTCTCCAGCCGGGTCAGCCAGGCGGTGTCGGGCAGCAACAGAGGTAAATCAAGCCAGAACTGCTGCCAGGCTGCCAGCTGGACAGCCTGCTGGCGATGCCTGGCCTGTTGTTTTCGTACGACAGCGAGCTGCGCCAGTAACTGCTTCTGCTGCGCTAACTGCTCTCCCACGCTTTCCAGCGCCTGCTGCTGCACCCTGCTCGCCTTCGCCACATTTTGATGCGCCAGATGGATCCGCCAGGTTTGCTGCATCACCACCAGTAACAGGGTACCCAGCATCAGTGATAGCACCACAAAGCTTTGCCGCTGCTGCTGTTGCCGACGGCGCTGCCGCCAGGGCAGCAGATTAACCGCCACCATCACTCATCTCCATCGCGCAGCGCCAGACCAGCCGCTAGCGCAAAAGCGCCCGGATTCTCCGGCAAGGGCGGCTGCTTATAACGAAACAGATCAAAGGGGGAAAACACGAGGGCGTTAGCGGGCAGCCCAGCGTGACCGGATGTACACCAGGTAACAGAAATGGCGTCGGGAAAGGCGTGCTGCTGCAGCGCCTCCAGCGTGGCGACTTCTCCTGTGTCAGCAGCGCTGTGCGTATCGCTCCAGAGCCAGCGGTTATCCTGTTGCAGAACCAGCACCGCGCCAGTTTTCAGTTCTGCCTGTCGGGCTAACCGTTTCAATGCTTCAGTGGTCAGTTCGAACACCTGTGGCTTTAATCCTGCTTGCAGCAGTGGTGCCGCCCACTGATCGATAATCTCCAGCCTTGCTGCCGTGACGCAGAGCTGGCCACTCTGCACATCCGGTCGATAATCCAGCGCCAGCGCAGTAGGTTCCAGCGGAAAAAGACGGCGTGCAGCCGCCTGCACGTAGTGCCCCAGTGCGGGCTCATTCAGCGACTGCGCGGGCAGGGGAAGCTGACGTTGCAGCACCAGTTGGGCTGGCAGTCCGACCCGCAGCGAATAACGGCGTGGTAACCGCTGACGCCAGGCCGTTAAAGCCGCCAGTAATTCAGGCGAAGATTGCAGCACGCCGTTTCTTAACGTATCTTGCGGCAGCCGCTGCTGCCACCAGTGGCGCAGTTGCCAGCCATCACGACGAGGCTGGAGGGCCAGGGCGCAAATCTGCCTATTCTGAATATCCAGCCCAATTTGCCAGGTATGAAAAGCCATGCGCGCGATCTCCTTATCGTCCGGGAAAATGGACATATCAAAGCGTCTGGCTTGCCTTTATACTACCGCGCGGTTGTTTATAAACTGCTCAAACGACAACAGATGGGAAATTCCAGGTGAAGTTCGTAAAGTATCTATTGATCCTTACAGTGTGTTGCATTCTGTTGGGAGCTGGCTCGATTTATGGTTTATACAAATATATAGAGCCACAGCTGCCCGACGTGAACACGCTGAAAGATGTGCGTTTGCAAACCCCTATGCAGGTTTACAGCGCCGAGGGCGATCTAATCGCCCAGTATGGCGAAATGCGCCGTATCCCTTTGACTCTGCAGCAAGTGCCACCTGTGATGGTGAAAGCGTTTATTGCGACCGAAGACAGCCGTTTTTATGAGCACCACGGTGTTGATCCGGTGGGTATTTTCCGCGCGGCCAGCATTGCGCTGGTCTCCGGTCATGCCTCGCAGGGTGCAAGTACCATCACTCAGCAGCTAGCCCGTAACTTCTTCCTGAGCCCGGAACGCACTCTGATGCGTAAAATAAAGGAAGCGTTCCTGGCGATCCGCATTGAGCAGTTGCTGAACAAAGATGAAATTCTTGAGCTCTATCTGAATAAGATCTATCTCGGCTACCGTGCTTATGGCGTCGGCGCAGCCTCGCAGGTCTATTTTGGTAAGCCGGTTGACCAGCTCTCGCTGAGTGAAATGGCGATGATTGCCGGTCTGCCGAAAGCGCCTTCCACCTTTAACCCGCTTTACTCGCCTGGCCGCGCTCTATCGCGCCGCAATGTTGTGCTGGCGCGTATGCTGGATCAGCATTACATCACGCAGCAGCAGTATGATGAGGCACGTAATACGCCGCTGGTGGCGAAGTATCACGGCCCGGAAATCGCTTTCTCTGCCCCTTATCTCAGTGAGATGGTGCGTCAGGAGATGGTGAAACGCTACGGTGAAAATGCCTACACCGACGGTTACAAGGTCTACACCACCGTGACTCGCCGCCTGCAGGAAGCCGCTCAGACCTCGGTACGCAATAACGTCATGGCCTACGATATGCGTCATGGCTATCGCGGCCCGACCAGCGTGCTGTGGAAAGTGGGTGAACCCGCCTGGGATCAGACGAAAATTGAGAAAGCGCTGAAGGCACTGCCAGTCTATGGTCCGCTCTATCCGGCTGTAGTTACGGAAGCGCGAAGCGATGAAGCGACCGTGATGCTGAAAGATGGCAGCAATGTGTCGCTGGCATTAGCTGGTGTGCGCTGGGCGCGTCCTTATAAGTCTGACACCGTACAGGGTCCGACGCCGAAAAGCGTCACGCAGGTATTGCAGGCAGGCCAGCAAATCTGGGTGCGTAAAGTCGGTGATGACTGGTGGCTGGGCCAGGTGCCGGATGTGAACTCGGCGCTGGTTTCACTGGATCCCAATGATGGTGCAGTGCGCGCGCTGGTGGGCGGTTTCGCCTTTAACCAGAGCATGTTTAACCGCGCGACTCAGGCGCTGCGCCAGGTCGGTTCTAACATCAAACCTTTCCTCTATACCGCCGCTATGGATCGCGGGCTGACGCTCGCTTCGATCCTTAATGATGTCCCGATTTCACGTTGGGATGCGGGTGCGGGTGCTGACTGGCGTCCCAAGAACTCACCGCCAACGTATGATGGTCCCATTCGTCTCCGCCAGGGACTGGGCCAGTCGAAAAACGTGGTGATGGTGCGTGCGATGCGTGCGATGGGCGTGGATTACGCCGCAGAGTATCTGCAGCGCTTTGGTTTCCCGGCACAAAACATTGTTCACACTGAGTCGCTGGCATTAGGTGCGGCGTCGTTCACACCGTTACAGGTGGTACGCGGCTATTCCGTGATGGCGAATGGCGGCTTCCTGGTCGATCCTTACTTCATCACCCGGATTGAGAACGAACAGGGCGGCAAGGTATTTGAAGAGAAACCGAAAATCGCCTGTCCACAGTGCAATCTGCCGGTGATCTATGGTGAGACAAAAAAAGCGCTGGCGTTGAATGAAGAGAGCGTCGAGAACGTTGCTGCCTCTAATAACAACCAGAATCAGGCGGTTCCTCAGCCTGAACTGGAACAGGTTCCCGCTCAGGCCCAACAGGGTGATCAGCAATATGCACCACACGTGATCAATACCCCGCTCACCTTCCTGATCAAGAGCGCGCTGAATAGCAACATCTTTGGCGAACCGGGCTGGATGGGCACCGGCTGGCGTGCCGGGCGTGACCTCAAGCGTAATGATATCGGCGGTAAAACCGGTACCACCAACAGCTCGAAAGATGCCTGGTTCTCTGGATACGGCCCCGGCGTGGTCACTTCAGTCTGGATCGGCTTTGATGATGCGCGCCGCAATCTGGGCCGCAGCACGCTCTCCGGTGCCATTCCTGACCAGATTTCAGGCTATGAGGGCGGCGCGAAGAGTGCGCAACCAGCATGGGATGAATACATGAAGCATGCGCTGGAGGGTGTACCGGTACAGCCGTTAACGCCGCCGGATGGGGTGGTTACGGTCACTATTGATCGCAACACCGGCAAGCTGGCAAATGGGGGGGGCAACACCCGTCAGGAGTACTTCATCAATGGCACCCAGCCAACCGAATATTCGGTTCATGATGTGGGTACGACCATTATGGATAACGGCGAAAGTCACGAGCTGTTCTGATGTGATATCTGCAATATGAAATATCTGAGGCTGGTCACTCGAAGTGATCAGCCTTTTTTATCGGCCCGTTTATCCTGATGAAACAGGCAATGCTTTTCGTGGCTGAGCAACGGAGTCAGCCGGAACGGAAAAAAAGAAATATAGGCCGGAAAGATAGCCCCCTCTATTGCTGAGAAAAATGCCGATCGCCCTAAGCGATCGGCATTAATTCAGTGTGATAATAAAAAGCAATGTGTATGAAGCGATTCAGAAACTGAACCGAAAAGGAATATTGTTATTATATCGCCATGATTAGCCTGGTCTTCCCTGATGCCAGCAAATATGATTATTGACATGTCAGCTGAACAACGGTAGCCAGCTTAATATTAACTGCGCGCAATAACAGGAGGGATATTAACCCTTGCGCATCGCTTATCATCATGATAAGAATAGAAAGCCTGATAACCTCTATTTTGATTCAATCACCCATGGATACGTTTATATATGGAAATTAAAGTGGGCCATACGCAAGACCCTCAGACTGAAGAATATATTATTCAGCAACTCTGGCAGCATAATGGACGCTTTGCTGACATCAATATGAAAACGCTAAATGTTATCCTGTATGACGACCAGAAAAATATCCAGGGCGGCCTGTTAGCCCATACCTGGTGTGGCACGCTGGATATTCATTATTTATGGATAGAAGATGCCTGGCGGCTGCATGGCACCGGCCGTCAGCTGATGCAGGCAGCGGAAGAGGAAGCGCGCAATCGAGGCTGCCATATGTCCGTCGTTGACACGTTAAGTTTCCAGGCGCGTGGTTTTTACGAAAAACTGGGTTATCACGTCTATGGCGAACATGATGGATATGCGCAGCGCTACGCACGTTATTATCTGGCAAAGAGATTATAATCTGAATGCTTTCAGCGAGGCGCCATGGATAGCCCATACCAAAGTATTGATGAATTCATTTCTGCATTCGCCACCACCATGGATTTATTACCGACGCCCTGGGGTTTTAAGAATGCAGCATCACAGCATCTTTATATGAATGAAGCTGCAAGAATGTATACCGCCACGCCCAGGAGTTATTTATTAGAGGGGAAAAGAGACAGTGAGTTTCCCACGCGCTGGAGTGATTGCGCCGATAAATTTTGCGAGCACGATCAGCAGGTAAAATTGAATAACAGCAGCGTGGCCGTGATCGAAACCCACTACTGGTATGGCAACAATTATCTCTCTCCTTTTATCAGCGAAAAATATCCTGTATTCGATAATCGAAAGCAGTGGCTGGGCTGCATCTGGAATGCACGTCCGGTCGATAACCTTACGGCAATGAGCTTTATCGATCCCAAAAAATCTTCTGTATTGACGACGCGCCTGGATCATCCCCTGTTTACCCCCGCTGAGCTGGATGTCATTTTCCTGCTGCTGCGGCGATTCAGCGCGAAAGAGATCGCCCGCATCTATGACCTCAGTGTAAAAACTATCGGTAACCGTATCACCACGCTTTATCAAAAAGCAGGTGTGCATTCGCTACAACAATTTGAGAGCTACTGCCGTGCGGAATCACTGGAGAATTATCTGCCAGAGAGGTTTCTCAGCACAGGCGTTATTTACATATAAACCGGTAAGGAAACCCTGTTGTGAGTAAATTTGATGATTATCCTCTGAGCCCTGTGCCTGCAAATAAAAGGCTTTCACTGCTGAGCGTCGCTATTGTGCATATGGGCATGTTGACTGCACTGGATCAGTTTATGCTTGGCGCGGTTCTGGGCAACAGTATGACGCCCGGCGAGGCATTTACCGCGATCACGCTGGCCAGTCTGCTATTTGGCGTGTTGACCTTCGCACTCGGCTATGCGGGAATGCGCGAGGGACTGCCGGGCAGTCTGCTGGCTCGCTGGTGTGGTTTTGGTCGCCACGGCTCAGTGTTCATTGGTCTGCTGGTCGCAGTCAGCCTGCTGGGCTGGTTCGGCATTCAGAATGCCGTTTTCGCCCGTTCGCTGAGCTATGCCCTGAACGGCAAACTCAACTTTGCAGCGTCGGCAGCGCTTTCAGGAACTGTTCTGACGTTACTGGTTACCTTTGGCTTTAAGGCTCTGCGCTTTACTGCGCGCATTGCAGTTCCGCTGTTCATCATGCTGGTCGGCTGGATTTTCTGGCACGCGTTCCACGGTCAGTCTGGCCAGAGCACACCGCCGGTTATCGCGAGCGAAACCATTACCGTGAGCACCGCCATTACCATGGTGATTGGCGGTGCAATCCTGGCCAGTCTGATGACTCCCGACCTGACGCGTTTCTCACGTAGCGGTAAAGATGTCTTCGCCATTACGCTGCTGACCATTCTGGCGGGAGAATATGGGATTAATGGCCTGGCGATTCTAATCGCCAGAGAACTGCAGACCTCAGACATCATCACGATTATTACGCAAACCACCAGCTCCCTGGGATTGCTGGTTGTGGTCTTTTCTACCCTGCGCATTAACGACCTGAATCTCTACTCGTCAACGCTGGGCATCGCCAACGCGATTGAAGGCGTAACTGGCTATAAGCCGCGTTATCCTGTGATTACGCTGCTGCTCGGCCTGCTCGGCACACTCTGTTCAATTCTTGGGATTCTTGATCGTTTTGTCGATTTTCTGGAACTCCTGGGAGTCATCTTTCCGCCTGTACTGGGCGTAATGATCATTGACTACTATGTACTGAAAACTGACCGCCAGACGCTGGCGCTGAGCCGCAATAGCAATGCCTTACCGGCAAACTCGCAGCTCATCGGCTGGCCCGCACTGATTGCCAGCATCGCGGGCGGTGCCACCGGTCTGCTGATTGAGCGCGGTGTACCGGTGCTCAATTCAATTCTCGTAGCGTGCGTGGTTTATCTGTTGATCGCACCACTCCTGAAACGCACATCAGCCGCACAGGAAAAAGTAGTTACTGAATAACGCAAAACGCGCCGGCTGGCCGGCGCGTTTCCTTGCTGACCCCTCTCTCTGTCAGTAACTCAGCCGCCCCTGTTTTACCAGCCATTCGCGCGCCATAAATAACGCACTGACATTACGTGCCTCGCGAAAATCGGGCTCTTCAAGCAGCGACAGCATATCGCTCAGCGGCCAGCGGTGAACAATCAGCGGCTCTGGCTCATCGCCTTCCAGCTTGTCGGCGTAAAGACCTTCCGCCACCACGATGTTCATTTTGCTGGAAAAGTAGGAGGGTGCCATGGTGAGCCTGCCCAGCGTTGTCAGCTGTTCGGCACCAAAACCGACCTCTTCTTTTAGTTCGCGAACAGCCGCTTCATTCACAGTTTCACCTGAATCAATCAGCCCTTTCGGGAAACCAAGTTCGTAGGTTTCCAGTCCGACAGCATATTCCTGAATCAGGATTAGGTGGTCATCAATAATCGGCACAATCATCACCGCTTCGCGTTCTGAGGGCTTCATCCGCTCATAAACGCGACGCGCACCATTGCTGAAAGCCAGATCGACTGATTCAATGGTGAATAATCGTGAACGCGCCACGGCGGTGATATTGAGGATGTCAGGTTTTTTTGGAATTTTCATATCAGCCTCAAATTATTCTGCGCCGGCTATCAGTAGCGAATTAGCATACCTAACCACAGGCAATTGTGCGACAGTCAGACTGTGACGTTATCGTTGCATAGATTACAGCGATTGAATAACAGCCTTTGGTTATCAGTTAAGACTAAATTTGCATTAGTCAATATGCTGCGATAAGTTTCAGATAATACCGATATTTAATCCAGTCTGAGCCGGTTACCATTCGGGCAAGGCAGGGTTTAAAAAATGCTAATCAGATATACGCTGGCACTATCTCATCGGGTGTCTGACTCCTCAGGGTTATATAATCTTCCGGAATGTCTCTTTTATAGTGAGCATAACCGGGAGCGTCAGTTTAAAAGTGAAGGCAGCATTTTGGCTGAATTGAGCAGAGCATGAGCACAATCTTTATGATCCTGGCCATAGTGCTGGCCTGTTCAATCCTGGCAGGCATTGGGTTCTGGTACGCTATGCGGCATCGGCCGCCGTTGGCGAAACCTCTGCCATTTATCAGTCCGCCCTGCCGTAAACTCTCGGCTCAGGAGCGTGAGGCGGTTGATAAATATGTCGCCGCACTGGAGAAGCAGCCCCGAACCACGATCACTACCGATAAGCGCAGCGCGTCTGAACGTCTGACGCTGACGGCGCAGAGCAACAATGTCTATCCGGTGACCCGCGCGATTACCCGCTACGGCCTCTCAACGGACGATCCCCATAAATGGCGCTACTACCTTGATGAAGTTGAAGTTCATCTGCCGCCACTATGGGAGCAGTACATCACCGACGAAAACTACGTTGAGTTAATCCGCACCCAATCTATTCCGCTGGTGATCTCGTTGAATGGCCACTCGCTGGTGGATTACGCCGTGGATCAGCAATCACTGCCAACGCTGATGCGTCCGGTGTCGACCAACGCCTCGATCCGAAAAGCGGAAAAGGAAAACGTCGAACTGCTGCAGGTGCGCAAAGAGACAGCGGAAGAGTATCGCCTGTCGCGGCCAGACGGCACGCGTGAAGCGGTGATGATCTCCCTTGCCTTCTTACTGTTCTTCTTCAGCCTCTTTGTGCCCGCCACTCTGATGATCTGGTTGGTGCTGACGGGTGCATTAATGATTGCCGCCAGCCTGTGGCTGCTCTGTCGCATTCCCGGTGAGCGCGGCCTGCGTGACATACACTGTCTGCGCGGCGCGCCAAAGCGCTGGGGACTGTTCAGTGAATCGAACCAGGAGCAGAGCAACATCACGCTGGGAATTATTGACCTCGCCTATCCCCCGCACTGGCAGCCTTATGTGGCACATGATCTCGGCCAGGTGACCGATGTGGAGATCTACCTCAACCGTCAGGTAGTACGTCAGGGTCGCTTTTTGTCGCTGCAGGATGAAGTCAAAAACTTTCCTATTCAGCGCTGGCGGAAGAACGTGGTGTTGGCCTGTGGCTCGCTAATGGTGCTGACCATGCTGGTCACCTGGATCCCGCTCGGCATGCCCATCAAGCTCAGTCTGGCCTGGGCCAGGGGCACCGACAGCCTGGAGGTCAGCAGCGTCGATAAACTCAGCAGCGTGGCCCTGAACATTGGTGACAATCTCAAGGTAAGCGGTACTGGCATGTGTTCGGTGCCGGACAATTATCAGAGCAACCGGAGCTACGCTTATATGCCGTTCGACTGCTCGGCGGTTTACTGGAATAACGCAACGCCGTTGCCGCAGCCACAATCGGACATCATTGATAAAGCCGCTGCCCTGCTGGATACCACCACAAAGCAGCTGCATCCTGAGACCAATACCGATCCCAAACTGAATCCGCAGCTGGCGTCCGCGATTCAGAAGTCCGGGATGATCCTGCTGGATGACTTCTCCGACCTGGTGATGAAAACCCAGGATCTCTGTAATCAGCCACAGGATTGTATGCGCCTGAAAAATGCGCTGGTAAACCTGGGCAATGCCAAAGACTGGGAAGCGCTGATGCGCCGGGCAGATTCCGGCCAGCTAAACGGCATGAACGTGCTGCTGCGGCCGGTCAGTGCGGAAGCACTGGAAAACCTGGTGAATACGGCTACCTCTACCTTCTTTTTCCGCGAAACCCGTCGGGCGGCAGAAAATCTCAATAGCCCACCGCCAGGGGGGTTCCTGATCGTCAGCGACGAGGGTCGCCAGCTGGTGAATCAGCCACAGCCTACCGTGTCGCTGTTTGATCTCGATCCGCCATCACAGTGGCGCGAGTTGCAGCGTATCTCTGCCCTGCTGCTGCACACGCCCTTCAGCGCCAGCGGAATCATCACCAGCATTTCAACGGATGCCAACGGCACGCGGCACATCGCACTGCACAATGAACCGGATGCCATGGCGCAGTGGCGCTATCTCGGCACCGTACTGCTGCTGCTGGTGCTGCTGACCTGTGGTGTGATCAATGGACTACTGGCGTTACGCCGTGTGCACCGTAATCGTCAGCGCATGGCCGATATCCAGCAATACTACGACAAGTGTTTCAATCACAACCTCGGCACTTTGCAGAGCGTGCGCCCGATATTCTGAGCCCTGCCCTTCTGTGCTACCCTGTCGCCCGGTTTTTTTACAGGGTGCCCCCCCGCATGCTCAATGGGTCTGAGATTGATACCGTGCTGCTCGACATGGATGGCACGCTGCTGGGTTTGGCATTTGATCGTCACTTCTGGCTGGATCATGTGCCTGAACAGCTTAGCCAGTAACGCGGTATCACCCGGACGGAAGCCGATGCGATCATCACGGAAAAGTATCAGGCCGTCGCCCATACGCTAAACTGGTATTGTCTGGATTACTGGGCAGAGGCGCTGGCGCTGGACATCCGTGCCATGAGCTGGGCGATGCGCAGCCAGGTCGCGCTGCGACGAGAGGATACACTGTCTTTTTTGCAGGCTCTGCGCCGCGCGGGCAAGTCCACCATCCTGCTGACCAACGCGCACCCTTACAATCTGGACGTCAAACTGGCGCAGACAGGTTTTGCGCCACACCTTGATTTATTACTTTCCACCCATACTTTTGGGTATCCGAAAGAAGACCAACGTTTATGGCTGACGGTACAACAGCACACCGGCTTTTCTGCGTAGCGCACGCTGTTTATCGACGATAACGACGTGATTCTGGATGCTGCGACGTTATGGGGTATTGGCGAGTGCTTAGGCGTACGGAACCCCGCTTCGGGTCGTCCTGAGCAAATTTTTCAGCGTCATCGCGCCACCAGCGATTACCGGACGCTGATCTCAGTCAGGAGCAGCAATGAAAGAGAAAAGCAGCGAAGAAGTCCGCCTCGACAAATGGCTGTGGGCCGCGCGCTTTTACAAAACCCGCGCGATTGCGCGGGAGATGATTGAAGGCGGCAAAGTGCATTACAACGGCCAGCGCAGCAAACCCGGCAAGCTGGTGGAGCTGAATGCGGAGCTGACCCTGCGTCAGGGCAACGATGAGCGCACCGTGGTCGTAGCGGACATCAGCGCTCAGCGCCGTCCCGCCAGCGAGGCCCAGCAGCTCTATCGCGAAACCGATGCCAGCATTGAAAAACGCGAAAAAATGGCGCAGGCGCGCAAAATGAATGCGCTGACTATGCCCCATCCCGATCGGCGACCTGACAAGAAAGAGCGTCGCGATTTGATGAAGTTTAAATTATCGGGTGATGAATAATGCCGTCTTAGCTGACGCGCCATCGCTCCGTTCCAGTGAGAGAAAAAAATATGTCAGTCCAGGATCAACTGCATCGTTATCTGTTTGAAAATGCCGCCGTGCGCGGTGAGCTGGTGAACGTCTCTGACACCTGGCGTGAAACCGTGAAAAACCATGACTATCCGGCACCGGTTAAAACGCTGCTGGGTGAGATGCTGGTCGCCACCAGCCTGCTGACCGCCACACTGAAGTTTGATGGCGAAATCACCGTACAGCTGCAGGGTGACGGTCCGCTATCGCTGGCGGTGATCAACGGTAACAACAACCAGGAGTTGCGCGGTGTGGCACGTATCAAAGGCGACATCCCGGACGACAGCACCCTGAAAAGCATGGTGGGAAATGGCTATCTGGTGATCACCATTTCCCCTGAAAAGGGTGAACGTTATCAGGGTGTGGTCGGGCTGGAAGGTGAAACGCTGGCGGAGTGCCTGGAAGATTACTTCATGCGCTCAGAGCAACTGCCAACGCGGCTGTTTATTCGCACCAGCGACAAAGGCGCCGCCGGTATTCTGCTGCAGGTGCTGCCCGCGCAGGATACGGAGCAAGAGGTCTTCGACCATCTGGCAACATTGACCGAAACCATCAAAACTGAAGAGCTGATCGATCTGCCTGCGAATGAAGCGCTGTGGCGTCTTTATCATCAGGAAGAGGTCACCCTTTACGATCCGCAGCCGGTGATCTACAAATGCACCTGCTCACGTGAACGCTGTGGCGAAGTACTGACCACGCTGCCGCAGGAAGAGGTGGATGAGATCATCGCGGAAGATGGCAAAATCGACATGCACTGCGACTACTGCGGTTCAAACTATGTGTTTGACGCCGTAGACATTGCCGGTATCCGCAGCCACTCTCTTGTAAATAACGACCGACTGCACTGATTTATCGGGCGGCTTCTGCCGCCCCTTCCCCATATCTCCTGCCTATCCCCATAATTTTTCAGACAAATTATCTTTTTTTACTTTCATAACATCTTTTAAACGTTCGAAACATAGCCTTAACGCGCCCTGAGTCGCATTTTTAGATCACTGCCCTTTTTCCCTTAACGCAGAAGAGTAAACTGCGCGCGATCGTGCAAACGCCTGGAAGCCAGAGGCAGATGCCCTGAACAGCCCGGTGATCTTTGCAGGCTGTCGTGACGAAGCGCAGTAGACGTTCAGTCATTCGCTGCACCCGATTCAACAGCAGGTGGCACGATCCCAACCTATCTCTGCTTTGCAGAACAGACACCGATTTAAGGAGCAGTAAAATGCGCGTTAACGGCCTGACCTCGCAAGACCTTGCCGCTTTGGGCATCGTGGATACCACGGAAGTGGTTTACAACCCTGATTACGACACGCTTTTTCAGGAAGAGATGCGCCCGGACCTCGAAGGTTTTGCTCGTGGCACCCTGACGCAGAGCGGCGCGATTGCAGTAGACACCGGGATTTTCACCGGGCGATCGCCAAAGGATAAGTACATTGTGCGTGACGACACCACGCGCGATACCCTGTGGTGGAACGACCAGGGCACCGGCAAAAACGACAATCAGCCCCTGTCGCAGGAGACCTGGAGCGCACTGAAAAGCTGCGTTACCCGCCAGCTTTCAGGTAAGCGTCTGTTTGTGGTGGATGCCTTCTGTGGTGCCAATGCCGATTCACGTCTGAGCGTACGTTTCGTCACCGAAGTGGCCTGGCAGGCACACTTCGTTAAGAACATGTTCATCCAGCCCACCGACGCTGAGCTGGCCGAATTCACGCCCGATTTTGTGGTGATGAACGGGGCCAAATGCACCAATCCTGACTGGCAGACGCAGGGTTTGCACTCAGAAAACTTTGTCGCCTTCAATCTTACGGAACGCATGCAGTTGATTGGCGGAACCTGGTACGGCGGCGAGATGAAGAAAGGTCTGTTCGCCATCATGAACTACCTGCTGCCGCTGAAAGGTATTGCCTCGATGCACTGTTCAGCTAACGTTGGTAAAGCGGGGGATGTGGCGGTCTTCTTTGGTCTCTCTGGCACCGGTAAAACTACGCTCTCCACCGATCCTGACCGCCAACTGATCGGCGATGATGAGCACGGCTGGGACGATGATGGCGTGTTTAACTTTGAGGGCGGCTGCTACGCCAAAACCATCAACCTTTCTGAGCAGGCTGAACCGGAGATCTACCGCGCCATTCGCCGCAATGCGCTGCTGGAAAATGTGGTGGTGCGCAAAGATGGCAGCGTCGATTATGCCGACGGCAGCAAAACGGAAAATACTCGCGTCTCCTATCCAATCAATCACATCGACAATATTGTGCAGCCGGTCTCAAAAGCGGGCCACGCGAAGAAAGTGATTTTCCTGACCGCCGATGCGTTTGGCGTGCTGCCCCCGGTTTCACGTCTGACGCCGGAGCAGACGCAGTATCATTTCCTGTCAGGCTTCACCGCCAAACTGGCCGGCACCGAGCGTGGCGTGACAGCACCGACCCCGACCTTCTCCGCCTGTTTTGGCGCGGCATTCCTGACGCTGCATCCGACGCAGTACGCTGAAGTGCTGGTGAAGCGGATGGAGGCGTCCGGTGCGCAGGCTTATCTGGTGAATACCGGCTGGAACGGCAGCGGCAAACGCATCTCACTGAAGAATACCCGCGCCATTATCAATGCAATCCTGGCGGGTGAGCTGGATGACGCACCGACAGAAACGCTGCCAATCTTTAATCTGCAGATGCCGGTTGCGCTGGGCGAGCTGGACAGTGACACGCTCGATCCGCGTCGTAGCTGGGAAAGTGAAGAGAAGTGGACCGCTGCCGCCGAAGGTCTGGCACAGCGCTTTATTGATAACTTCGACAAGTATACAGATAACGCCGCAGGTGCTGCGCTGGTGAAAGCCGGTCCGCAACGCTAAAAGAACCGGCGCGGCAGGGATACTGCCGCGCCGCGTTTATCAGTTTGAGATGCTGTTGCTGCCATTGTTGTGGCTCAGCGCCATCGTTTCCACTAACGGCAACCAGGCACGAATACGCAAGCCTCCGCGTTCGCTCTCGCCAATCTCCAGCGAGCCCTGATGGGCATCGATAATCCGCTGTACAATCGCCAGGCCGAGACCGGTTCCGCTGGTGCTGCGGGCGCTGTCGCCCCGCACAAACGGCTGGAACAGATGCGCCAGCTGATCCGGCTTGATGCCAGGTCCATCATCTTCCACCTGGAACCAGGCGCGATGCAGTTCCCGTCCGCTGCTGACTTTGATCCAGCCATTGCCGTAGCGTGCGGCGTTGACCACCAGGTTAGCCAGCGCGCGCTTAATCGACAGCGGGTTGATATCCAGCATTAACTCTTCCGGCATCACCGCATTTTCGATTTCACGCTCGTAGCCACTTTCCGCCGCCACCACTTCACCCAGCACGCTGTTCAGGTCGGCGCGCTCGGTCTGCATCTCCTGACCGGTGCGCAGGTAGTCGATAAACTGTTCGATGATGGCGTTGCACTCTTCGATATCTTTGTTAATCGATTCGGCCAGATAGCCATCCTGCTCGCTCATCATCTCGGTGGCGAGACGAATGCGGGTCAGCGGCGTACGTAAATCATGGCTGACGCCCGCCATTAACAGCGTGCGGTCATCCGCCAGCTGCTTCACACCGGCCGCCATCTGGTTAAAGGCGCGGGTTACCGATCGCACTTCTGACGCGCCATATTCGCGCAGCGGCGGCGGGATAATCCCGCGCCCGACCTGCAGGGCAGCGTGCTCCAGATCCACCAGTGGCCGGTTCTGGATGCGGATAAACAGCCAGGCACCGCCAATCGCCAGCAACATAATCGCCAGGGTGTAGCGGAACAGCGGCGAGAAGTCGCCCTGATGAATCTCAGTCAGCGGCACCCGCACCCAGATATCGGGCGACAGCCAGGTTTTCAGCCAGACCACTGGCGAGTTTTTGTTAACCTCAACCCGCACATCGGTCGGACCGCCAAGCTGCTGCCCCATCTGCTCACTCAGGAATTCATAATGCTGCGCCCAGCGCAATCCGCTCTCCTCTGCTGCTGCATTGGTGTAGAGCGAGATCCCCAGTTCGCGGTAGATTTCCCGGCGAAACGCTGGTGGCACTTCCAGCTGCGTGCCATCTTCCAGTTGCAACCGGTCGGTCATCAGCATACGGACTTCGTACGCGAGCACCTTATTGAACTGTTGCAGACTGGGAAGAATGGCGAAGTTCAGCACCACCAGATAGGTCGTTACCAGGCTGACAAACAGCAGGGTAACGATCAGCAGCAGGGTGCGGGCAAACGAACTACGTGGCGAGAAGCGCAGTCGCTTCATGCTTTACTGCCGTCCGGCACAAAGACGTAGCCCAGACCCCAGACGGTCTGGATATAACGCGGATGCGCAGGATCCTCTTCCACCATGCGACGCAGGCGGGAGATCTGGACGTCAATCGAACGTTCCATGGCACTGTATTCACGGCCACGCGCCAGGTTCATCAGCTTGTCGCGTGACAGCGGCTCACGAGGGTGGCTGACCAGCGCTTTCAGCACCGCAAACTCACCGCTGGTCAGCGGCATCGGCTCATCTTCGCGGAACATCTCGCGGGTGCCGAGATTAAGTTTGAATTTACCGAAAGCAATAATCGCCTCTTCCTGCGACGGCGCACCTGGCAATTCATTGGCCTGACGACGCAGCACTGCGCGAATACGCGCCAGCAGCTCACGCGGGTTAAACGGTTTGGGAATATAGTCGTCAGCGCCGATCTCCAGCCCCACGATACGATCCACCTCTTCACCCTTGGCGGTTACCATAATAATCGGCATCGGGTTGCTCTGACTGCGCAGACGACGGCAGATAGAGAGACCATCTTCGCCTGGCAACATCAGGTCGAGCACCATCAGATGAAAGGATTCGCGGGTTAACAGACGATCCATCTGCTCGGCATTAGCGACACTGCGTACCTGAAAGCCCTGCTCGGTGAGATAGCGTTCAAGCAATGCGCGCAGACGCATATCATCATCAACGACCAGAATTTTGTAGTTCTCTTGCATTTTCAACTCCCAAAGGCGCTATTGCCTGAGCCAGCATTGTTAAAAAAAGTTGCCTTATAGTGACAGTCATTATTGGTTTATATTCTAGCCAAAATTGTTACAAAGCATATTAAACAGGAGCTTATATTTGATTTAAGGCGATTTCGAGCCCGTTTTAACACGTTTACCCTCGCCCGGCCCCTGATACGGCAAATCTGAAAAAACGGCCGTGTTTCTCTGTATCGCTGGCGTCAGAAGCGAGCCAGTTTTTAATCAATCAATCAATTCAGTGAGTTAGCAGATAATTTGACTTAATGAGCAGCCATCATTGTAGATAAGCTCCAGATAATCTACCTCAACAGCAACCAGGCAGCATAATATTCCAGCAAACCCGCCTAACGCCTCACGCTTCTCTCGGATTAGTTTCAGCGGTGCCATCCGCAAGGCCAGTTTAAATTAAAGCCCTTTAAATCAATCAGTAAAGCCAACTTTTCGCCTTCTCCGTTTTCAACCAGACTGCTCAGGCAACATTCGATGTCTCAACGGGGAAAACACAATGAAAAAAACAATTTTACTGCTGAGCGCGCTGGCATTCAGCAGCGTTAGCCCAGGTTATGCTGCAACAGCCACCGGTGAAGCCGCCGGCGCAGCAGCAACAACAACAGCACAAGGTAACTCTAACGCCATCGGTGTGGGTGCAGTCGCCGCCCTGCTGGGCGTAGCACTGGCCACCATGGGCGGCGGCGGCGGTGACGGTCACAGCACCGGCACCTCGACCACCACGGCGACCCAAACCGGAAAATAAGTACCGTACCTTTTGACCGGCTTCAGATTACTGGCTTCAGTTTGGTATTCAGCACTAACCCTTTCGCCGCCGGGGAAGTCAATGTGGGTTTTTAACCTTTAAAAACCCTTTCCCCGACTCTTTTTTACCGCGCCCTCTTTGTCTTACACTGTCGCTCTTTGTATCTCTGGCCGGTATAGCATGAAAACCCGACTTATTACCCGCGAAGGCTTTGATAAGCTGAAAGCGGAACTCGACTATCTGTGGCGTGAAGAGCGACCGGAAGTGACAAAGAAAGTCACCTGGGCTGCCAGCCTTGGCGATCGCAGTGAAAACGCCGATTATCAGTACAACAAAAAACGGCTGCGTGAAATAGACCGCCGCGTTCGCTATCTCACCAAAAGTCTTGAACAGCTGCGTATCGTTGACTATTCACCTCAGCAGGATGGCAAAGTCTTCTTTGGTGCCTGGGTGGAAATTGAAAACCATGAGGGCGACCTCAAACGCTTCCGCATTGTGGGCTACGATGAGATTTTTGGCCGCAAAGATTACATCTCCATCGACTCGCCCATGGCGCGGGCGCTGCTGAAAAAAGAGGTCGGCGATGCCACCACCGTCGAGACGCCAGCGGGCCCGGCGCTGTGGTATGTGAACGCGATTGACTACTCGCAATAACGATTCAGATTATCGCTGAAAGCCACCCACTTCTCTGGCAATTTTAGCCATCAATCCGTATAACTGTCGGCTATTTCACAACCCGGAAAGCAAGACAGTCCTGATGATGAAAGTTCTGAGCCAGATAATTGCCAGTGAGCTCCAGGCACGTGCAGAGCAAGTTGACGCCGCCATTCGCCTGTTGGATGAAGGGAATACCGTGCCGTTTATCGCGCGCTATCGTAAAGAGGTGACTGGCGGGCTGGATGATACCCAACTGCGCCAGCTGGAAACCCGTCTCAGCTATCTGCGTGAACTTGAAGAGCGACGCCAGTCGATTCTGAAGTCAATTGACGAGCAAGGAAAACTCACTGACGACCTCGCCCGCGCCATCAACACCACCCTCAGCAAAACCGAGCTTGAAGACCTCTACCTGCCCTATAAACAGAAACGCCGCACGCGTGGACAGATCGCTATCGAGGCGGGTCTGGAACCGCTGGCAGACATGCTCTGGCAGGCGCCATCTCACATCCCTGAGCAGCTTGCTGAGCAGTATGTCGATGCCGACAAAGGCGTCGCCGATGTCCGTGCCGCGCTGGATGGTGCCCGCTACATTCTGATGGAGCGTTTCGCTGAAGATGCCGCGCTGCTGGCGAAAGTGCGTCACTACCTTTGGAAAAATGCCCATCTGGTGTCACGCGTGGTGGAAGGCAAAGAGGAAGCGGGCGCCAAATTCCGCGACTACTTTGATCACCATGAAGCGCTGAGCGGCGTGCCGTCGCACCGTGCGCTGGCGATGCTGCGTGGCCGCAACGAAGGCGTACTGCAACTGTCGCTGAATGCCGATCCACAGTTTGATGAGGCACCGCGTGAAAGCCACGGCGAAACGCTGATTGCTGAGCACCTGAACCTGCGCCTGAATAGCGCACCGGCTGATAGCTGGCGTAAAGCGGTGGTGAGCTGGACGTGGCGCATCAAAGTGATGCTGCATCTGGAAACTGAGCTGATGGGCACGGTACGCGAACGCGCAGAAGATGAAGCGATCAACGTTTTTGCCCGCAACCTGCACGATTTGCTGATGGCGGCCCCCGCTGGGATGCGCGCCACCATGGGGCTGGACCCGGGCCTGCGTACCGGCGTTAAAGTCGCGGTGGTCGATGCCACCGGCAAAGTCGTGGCGACCGATACCGTTTATCCGCACACCGGCCAGACCGCCAAAGCCGCTGCCGCCGTTGCCGCGCTCTGCATTAAGCATCAGGTAGAGCTGGTGGCGATTGGCAACGGCACCGCTTCCCGTGAAACCGAGCGCTTCTTCCTGGATCTGCAGCAGCAGTTCCCGCAGGTCACGGCGCAGAAAGTGATTGTCAGTGAAGCCGGCGCATCGGTCTACTCGGCCTCTGAGCTGGCGGCACTGGAGTTCCCGGATCTCGATGTTTCGCTGCGCGGCGCGGTGTCGATTGCCCGCCGTCTGCAGGATCCCCTGGCTGAGCTGGTAAAAATCGACCCGAAATCGATCGGTGTGGGTCAGTATCAGCATGACGTCAGCCAGAGCCAGCTGGCGAAGAAACTCGACGCCGTGGTGGAAGATTGCGTTAACGCCGTTGGCGTTGACCTCAACACCGCCTCGGTGCCGCTGCTGACCCGCGTCGCGGGCCTGACTCGCATGATGGCGCAGAACATTGTCGGCTGGCGTGATGAGAATGGTCGCTTCCAGAACCGCCAGCAGTTGCTGAAAGTAAGCCGTCTTGGGCCAAAAGCCTTTGAGCAGTGTGCGGGCTTCCTGCGCATCAACCACGGTGATAACCCGCTGGATGCCTCGACCGTCCACCCGGAAGCTTACCCGGTGGTGGAGCGCATTCTGGCCGCCACCGAGCAGGCACTGAGTGACCTGATGGGCAACGCGGGCAGCCTGCGTAATCTCAGCGCCCGCGATTTCATTGATGAACGTTTTGGTCTGCCGACCGTCACCGACATTATCAAAGAGCTGGAGAAACCGGGCCGCGATCCGCGTCCTGAGTTTAAAACCGCGCAGTTCGCTGAAGGCGTTGAGACACTGAACGATCTGACGCCGGGCATGATCCTCGAAGGTGCCGTCACTAACGTGACTAACTTCGGTGCGTTCGTGGATATCGGCGTGCATCAGGATGGCCTGGTGCATATCTCGTCGCTCTCTGACCGCTTTGTGGAAGACCCGCATCAGGTGGTGAAAGCGGGTGATATCGTCAAGGTGAAAGTGATGGAAGTCGATCTCCAGCGCAAACGTATTGCCCTGACCATGCGTCTTGATGAGCAGCCAGGCGAAGGCAATGCACGGGGTGGCGCGAAAAACGCCGCCCCGCGCGAAGAGAAACGTCAGACCGCCGCGAAAGGTCGTCCGCGTCCGGTCAGCGCGTCAGCGGGTAACAGTGCGATGGGTGATGCACTGGCCGCGGCTTTCGGAAAAAAACGCTAAGCTTTTCAGGGGGCCACCGTCTGGCCCCCTCTTCACACCCTTTTCGCCGGTTGAAAATCCCCGCCATAACGCTACGCTAAAAAGACGCCTGTCATAAAAACAACACCTGCTGTGGCACCCAATTCACGATGGAAACGATCACCGTTCTGATTGATAAGATTTATGCTGGCACATTTCCGGAGGCGACCTTTGCGCGCCTGCTGGCTGACATCGCCACAGCCCGCGAGGCCGTTAAACTGCCGCGCAAGGCACACTGGGATGAGCAGGATGTGGTGCTGATCACTTATGCCGATCAGTTTCGTGAAGCTGATACCCCCACGCTCAGCACCTTTTCCCGGTTCTATCAGCAGCACCTGCAATCCACGTTTCCGCTGGTTCACCTGCTGCCCTTTTTTCCCTGGTCCTCCGACGACGGCTTTTCGGTGATTGATTACCATCAGGTCAATCCGCTTTACGGCGACTGGCAGGATATTGCGCGACTGCATCAGGAAACCCGGCTGATGTTCGACTTCGTCTGCAACCATATGTCGGCACACAGCGCCTGGTTCGGCCACTTCCTGGCACAGGATCCCGGCTGGGACAATTTCTTTATCAGCATGCCACCCGCCATCGATCTCAGCGCCGTGACGCGACCGCGCACCTCGCCGCTGCTGACGCCGTTTAAGATGGCGGATGGCGAGACCCGCTTTATCTGGACCACCTTCAGCGCCGACCAGATCGACCTCAACTTTGCCAATCCTGAGGTGTTGCTGCGCATGGTCAACGTGCTGCTCGACTACCTGATACGCGGCGCCGACTACGTACGTCTTGATGCAGTCGGCTATATGTGGAAAACGCCTGGAACGCGCTGTATTCATCTGGAAAAAACCCACCAGTTGGTGAAGCTGTTTCGCGCGATTGCCGACCAGGTCGCGCCAGGTACGGTGATTATCACCGAAACCAACGTGCCGCATCAGGACAACATTAGCTATCTGGGCAACGGGCACGATGAGGCGCAGATGGTCTATCAGTTTTCGCTGCCGCCACTGGTGCTGCATGCGATTCACACCGGCTCGGCGCGCGCACTGCGGCAGTGGGCCAGCTCGCTGGATCTCAGCAGCAACGACACTACTTTTTTCAACTTCCTGGCGTCACACGATGGCATCGGGCTGAATCCGGCACGCGGTATTTTGTCTGAAGTGGAGATTGTAGCGCTGGTGCGTGATCTCGCGCTGGAAGGCGCGCTGGTCTCCTATAAAAACAACCCTGACGGCACCACCAGCCCCTATGAAATCAACGTCACCTGGCTGGATGCGTTAAACCGCGAGACCGACGACGACGCCACCCGGCTGAAACGCTTTTTACTGGCCCATGCGATTCTACTGGTTTTTCCTGGTGTGCCTGCCATCTATATCCAGAGCATTCTGGGCGGTCGTAACCATTATGATGGCGTGCGTGCCGCCGGACACAACCGGGCGATTAACCGTCAGAAGTATGATTTAAAGCAGATTGAGGCGGCGCTGGCGGGCGGTGACTGGCTACGCCAGCAGATTTATACCCGACTCGGCCAGCTGATTCAGCTACGTCGTCGTCAGCCTGCGCTTCATCCCGATAATCTCATGACGATCTATGACAGTGAAAACGCCGTACTGATGCTCAGCCGCCATCAGCCGGAAAACGGCGACGGGCTGCTGTGCGTGTTTAATCTCAGTGGGCGATCAGTGGAGACGCAGCTGCCCGTGGCGCATACGCTGCAGGATGTGGTGAGCGGAGAGAACGTTGATGGCACCCAGCCGGTTAAGCTGGATGCCTGGCAGTTCATGTGGCTACGTTAATTACTTGTAGACTTCAGCCGTGGCGCTGAATTTACCGTGTTCGCGACCGGCGATCACAAGATAGTATTTGCCGCCTTTTTCGTCAGCGAGCTTCGACAGCACTTTTTTAGCATCCATTGGCGAGGTGGTTTCCGCCGTGGTGTTAACGGTGCCAATCTTCTGCAGGTTCATTGTCTTAACTTCTTCTTTCGTGACTTCTTTTGCTGCCATCGCAGAAAATGAAATCGCACCCATCATCATTGAAGCCACAACCCATTTAAAAACCTTCATTATGTTTACCCTCATTCATGATCCATTGTGAGATGTAAGCAGCCGCTAAACGCGTAAGGCAGTATGGAACGGCATAGTCATTTCCGTGACTAATCACATAAAATTGTAGCGGCCTTGCTCACAGAGAGAAGTATTGCTGCTACCAGAGATTTTGCCAATACAAAGCATCATTATCCCGGCAACGCACTGATAAAACTAACAATATGCTGACAAAAATCATCAGAATGGGAAATAAAAGGTGCATGTGCTGCTTTTTCGATAACCACCGAGGGCGACCCTGGTAACATTTCGTCTATCTCCGTGGCAATCCGGCGCGGCACCAGCCCATCTAATGCTCCGTAGAGGCGCAGAAACGGCAGCCTGATTTGCGGTAACGCATCGCGTAGATCGACCTGACGCAGAATCTCCAGCCCGCCATCCAGTACCACCACCTCCGGCATCGGTTGTGACAGCACCACCTCTTTCAACTGCCGCGCATCGGCACGCGCCGTTTCGGTGCCCAGCGTTTGCAGCGCCAGAAAGCGCTCCACCGTGCGCTGAAAATCGGTGCTGAGCATCTGCTGAAAATTCTGCAGCGTTTCCGGTTTAATGCCGGGCCAGCTATCCGAGGCGGTGAAACAGGGTGACGACGCGACGGTGATCAGTGCAGCCAGCTTTTCTGGCGCACTCAGTGCCAGCTGCGTCGCCACCAGACCGCCCAGCGACCAGCCCACTACAATAGCCTGCGGTGGCAGCAAAGGCCGTACCTGCTCAGCCATCTGCTCTAGCGTCAGTGCGCCGAAATCTCCGCTGCGTCCGTAGCCAGGCAGATCGACCAGATGCAGGCGATAGTGCGCGCCGAGTCGCGGAATGATGCTTTGCCAGACTTCGGCATTCAGTCCCCATCCATGCAGCAGCACAAGATCGCCCTTGTGCTCGCGCGCCCGCACATGGCGATTGCTGAGCGCGGGCAGCGTCTCGGCCAGCCGCGTCAGCTCGTGATAATGCGTGGCGAACAGGCAGCGGCACTGGTTGACCTCATGCACCGCCTCGACCACC
>Ga0209067_10000077_pt1 | contig 64739 bp, 65 predicted proteins | sample ColStrG_CSR_2013_FD_187199 | JGI IMG/M metagenome (GOLD analysis project Ga0209067, IMG submission 187199) | Freshwater sediment microbial communities in response to fracking from Pennsylvania, USA - Cold Stream Run_MetaG_CSR_2013 (SPAdes)... | ecosystem: Environmental > Aquatic > Freshwater >...
CATCGCTAAAGTCTGCGGGGTGCTGCTCGCCTGGCTAGCGTTTCAGATCTTGCGGCCCAGCTCCGATGCGCGGCGTAGTCGACGGCATATCCGGGCGCTGCGGCTGGCGTTTCTCGATCAACTGCGGCAACGGCCCCGGCTTAGCGAGAGCCGCTTTGAATCGCAGATATACCACCGCATTAGCCAGCTCAGTCATAGCCGGGATGAACAGGCGCGCGTCTGGCTACTGCGTTGGGGGGTGGTGCTGCTCAACTGCTCACATATCGTCTGGCAGCTACGTGAATGGCGCGCCGATTCGTCGACGTTGAGGGTATTTCGCGATAACAGCCTGCAAAATTTACAGGAGATTATCAGCCGCCGCGGCGTGCGACACAGTTCACTGGATCGGATGCTGACGGAACTGGAGGATTCCATCACCGCGTTACTGGCACTGAAGAGTAACGAGGCCAGCGAACTGGCAGGAATTATCTGGCGATTACGCTGCTCGCTGGCCCAGCTAAAGCAGGCGGTACCTGAATGATCACTGGCAATATTGTTGCTGTTGCCGGTTAAAATCATCCTGCAGCTGTTGCAGTGTTTTGTGTCCCTCGAAGCGGGTTTTATCCATTTCGGTCATCGGTTCAATCACCAGCACTTTCTCATCCGGTGAGAAGATAAACCGGCGCGTCAATTCGGTACCGGTAAAACTCTGACCATGAATGCCCCCGCATACCATAGTCATGGTGCGGCGATAGATAGTGCTATCCGTGAAATTGGTTTCGGTGGCGCTGCGAAAGACCTGATCACAACCCTGCGCTTCCAACTTACGCACCATGTTGCGGCTCAGCCATTCACGACCTTTGGCAATTTTCTCACAGGTGCTACGCATCGGACTGGTATCGATAGTGCGCTGCAGTTCCCGTCCGGTTTCGGTAACCAGTTGCGTATCGTTGGGTTTATCGCATCCCACCAGCAGCAGACACAGCAGCAATGCGCCCTTGAGTTTCATTTTCCTGCTCCTTTCCCCATTACGCTTTCTTACCTGAATCAATATCATAGGGGGGAAATGTCAGGGATGGTATAACAATTCATAAACAGTCGGGATAAAAGCGGGCGGCCCTCGCCTGCCGCCCGGAAACTCAGATTACGCCACAGGCATAACGCGCCCCGCCACCGCCCAGCGGTTTAGGCTGGTCGGCATGATTGTCCCCGCCGACATGTACCATCAGTGCTTTGCCTTTGATCTCTGTTAACGATTTCAGGCGCGGTGCCAGCACCGGATAAGTGGCGTTGCCTTTGTCATCGACATAGACCGCGGGCAGATCGCCCAGGTGCCCCTCCGCATAAGGCCCCAGATGTTTGCCGCTGTTGGCAGGATCAAGGTGGCCTCCGGCAGCACCGGCGGCCACCACTTTACCGTCAGATTCTCCCGGCTCACAGCTGCCTTTCGCATGGACATGGAAACCATGAATGCCCGGCGAAAGCCCCTGTAAATCCGGCGTGAATTGCAGACCATATTGTGTCTCGTCAATCTTGACGGTGCCCAGTGATTTTCCAATCCCTTCAGCGGTAACCTGATGGATTGTAACCTGCTCACTGGCCGCCTGTGCTGAGCCGCAGGCGATCAATGCGAATAGCGCAACTGCTTTGATTTTCATGATGACTCCGTTTACATACCAGGGTTTGAGATAAGTCTGGTCGCTGTTGCACTATTTTGCCGAAGATTGACGCAGTTTTACGCTTCAGGGCACATCAAATCCCAGCGCCGCCTTGCGAATGCGGAACCACTGCTGACGCGTCAGGGATAAATTCACGGCCCCGACGGCTTCGCTGACCCGCGCTATTTTACCTGAACCAATAATTGGCAGCGGCCGCGACGGCAGCATCAGTATCCATGCATAGACCACCTGATCCAGGCTGTTGGCACCCGTTTCCTGCCGCACCGCTTCCAGTTCGTTGCGCAACGGCTGAAAATGCGGATCGTTAAACAAGCGACCGCCGCCCAGGCAGGACCAGGCCATCGGGCGAATGCGCAGTTGCTGACACTGGTCCAGCGAACCCTCCAGCAGCACACTTTGCTGTACCGGTGAGATCTCCAGTTGGTTGGTTACCAGCGAGAATGGCAGACGGGATTGCAGCAGTGAAAACTGTGATGGTGTGAAATTGGATACGCCAAAATGCAGAACCTTACCGCTTTGATGCAGCGCCATAAAGGCGTCAGCCACCTCGTCAGCCTCCATCAGCGGATCGGGACGATGGATCAGCAGCAGGTCGAGACGATCGGTATGGATATGGCGCAGCGAGTTTTCAGCACTTCGCAGGATATGACTTTTGTCGGTAATGTAGTGGCCAATCTGGTGTTCAGGCCGGGCGCGGGTGGCGATGCCGCACTTGGTCACAATCTGCAACTGGTCGCGCAAGCCGGGTGCCCGTTTCAATGCCTCGCCAAACGCCGCCTCACACTGGTAGTCACCGTAGATGTCCGCATGATCAACGGTAGTAATGCCCAGCCTCAGATGGTGCTCAATAAACGCGACCCGCTCCTGAGGCGACATGCCCCACTCCATCAGACGCCAGTACCCCATAACCAGCGGTGAAAAATCGGGCCCCTGTGAAGCGATGGCTTGCGGTTTTAACATGACGTTCTCCCTGTTGCGCGATGGCTGAAGTTAGCGTGTCAGAGAGTATAACGGAAAGCGGAAAGTCGTCAGAATAACGCCGGCTGTTGTGGCTCGTGCGGCTCCTCGCCTTTCTGTTGCCGTTGCAGACGCTGACGACGCTGCTGACAAAGACGAATAACCTCCCGCTTTTGCGCATCGCTAAAGCGCAGCCAGTTGAACCGCTCATCGCGGCTGCGTAAACATCCCAGGCAATAGCCGCGCGCATCAGTCTGGCAGATGCCGCGGCAGGGGCTGGGAACCGGGAAAAACTCAAGCTGCTCGGCCACCACGACTCCGGATTAACAGAATAAACAGTCCAGTAAAAAGCGTAGCCTGTTTGCGCAGGAAGTCAGTCCTGACCGGTCAGAATTATCCTGCTCTTTTACTGCAGAATGAACACTCTGTGCCAAACGCACAGGGCTGCGTTGCATTAGACCGACTGGTCTACTACTCTCAGTGCCATGAATAAGATGCTACAGCGCAACGAAACTCGCGAACACCTGCTCCAGACAGGTGAGCAACTCTGTCTGCAACGCGGGTTTACCGGAATGGGCCTCAGCGAACTGCTGACACAGGCGGCGGTGCCGAAAGGCTCCTTCTACTATTACTTCCGCTCTAAAGAGGCGTTTGGCGTAGCGTTACTGGAACGCTACTTTGCGCGTTTCCTGCAGGATGTGGAGTTACAACTTAATCAGACCAGCGGCACGCCACGTGAGCGCCTGCTCAATCATTTTCGTGCTGCCGTTGAGTTGTTTGTCCATCAGGGGCACATCGTAGGCTGTCTGGGGGTTAAGGTCTCGGCGGAAGTGTGCGATCTCTCCGAACCCATGCGTGACGCACTACAACAGGGCGCATCAAAAATCACTGCCCTTTACGCCCAAACACTGACCATTGCAGCACAGCAGGAGTCGCTGAACCTCCCGCAGCCACCCGCGCAGATGGCGGAATTGCTGTCGCTACTGTGGCTTGGTGCCAGTCTGCAGAGCAAAATTTCCCGCGAGGCGCAGCCACTGCGTCTGGCACTGAGTACCATCGAACAGTGGCTTGAACACCACTGATTTTTAAAAAGCATATTTGTAGACGACTGGTCTACTAATCAGGAGCTATTATGGCGAGTACCCAGCTGTTTCGTCCGCTAAAAGTCGGTGCAATTACCGTCCCAAACCGCGTATTTATGGCACCGCTGACCCGTCTGCGCAGCGTTGAGCCAGGCGATATTCCAACCCCAATGATGGCTGAATATTACCGCCAGCGCGCCAGCGCCGGTCTAATCATCACCGAAGCGACCCAGATCTCTTTCCAGGCGAAAGGCTATGCCGGTGCGCCAGGATTACATACTCAGCCACAGATTGCGGCGTGGAAAGCAATTAACGAAAGCGTGCATCAGGCTGGCGGTCACACTGCCGTGCAGTTATGGCACACCGGTCGTATCTCACATAACAGCGTGCAGCCGGAAGGCAAAGCACCGGTTGCCCCATCCGCGATTGCCGCAGGCACTCGTACTTCACTGCGTGCTAAAGATGGCAGCGTATATCGCGAAGATACCTCTGTGCCGCGTGAGCTGACGGTGCCAGAGATTCAGCAGATCGTGGCAGATTTTGGCCAGGCTGCGGCAAACGCGCGTGAAGCGGACTTTGACCTGCTTGAGCTGCACTCGGCGCACGGTTACCTGATCCACCAGTTCCTGGCGCCTGGCTCAAACCAGCGTACAGACGAATATGGCGGCAGCATCGAAAAACGCGGTCGTTTTGCGCTGGAAGTGGTTGATGCTGTGATCGCCAACTGGTCAGCCAATCGTATTGGTATTCGCGTCTCACCTATCGGTAGCTTCCAGAATCTGGACAACGGCCCGGACGAAGAAGAAGCGGCACTGTGGTATATCGGCGAGCTGGCAAAACGCAACATCGCCTATTTGCACCTTTCTGAGCCAGACTGGGCCGGTGGTCAGCCTTATACTGATGCCTTCCGTCAGAAAGTGCGTGACCTGTTTCCGGGTGCCATCATTGGTGCCGGTGCCTATACCGTTGAGAAAGCGGATGATCTGATCGCTCGCGATCTCATTGATGCCGTTGCGTTTGGTCGCGATTACATTGCTAACCCGGATCTGGTTGAGCGTCTGCAGCAGGATGCCCCGCTCAATCCACAGCGCCCGGAAAGCTTCTACGGCGGCGGCGCTGAAGGTTATATCGACTATCCGACACTGTAACCGGTTTGGGCTGCCGTCGGAGACGATGACGGCAGCCATTATTCATCGGCGATTTTCATCGCTATACTTAGCGCCTGGGTCACCCGGCTTTGGCATTTTATTTAAAAGAGGATGTTATGCGTTTACTTCATACCATGCTGCGCGTTGGCGATCTCCAGCGTTCTATCGATTTCTACACCCGTGTACTGGGCATGCGCGTGCTGCGTCAGAGCGAAAACACCGAATACAAATATACCCTGGCGTTTGTGGGCTATACCGACGAAAGCGAAGGTGCGGTGATTGAGTTGACCTACAACTGGGGTGTCGATAAGTATGACCTTGGTGATGCTTATGGTCATATTGCGCTGGGCGTTGATGATGCGGCAGCGGCATGCGAACGTATCCGCAAAGATGGCGGCAACGTTACGCGTGAAGCTGGTCCGGTTAAAGGCGGCTCCACCATTATTGCCTTTGTTGAAGATCCCGATGGTTACAAAATCGAGTTGATCGAAAATAAAGATGCCGGTAACGGCCTGGGTAACTAACTTTGCCTGTCAGCCTGCCTAATCGGGTGGGCTGTATCCCCTTCTCTGCGCTTCATCTGCTGCACCCGGCCCCGTTTTTTGCCATAATACGCGCTGCCCTTTTTCTGCAACGAGATCCTGATGTCTGAATCGAATTCCCCTAATGCACTCAATCAACGTTTCCGTGGCTTCTATCCGGTGGTGATCGACGTTGAAACCGCGGGTTTCAATGCGCAAACCGATGCGTTACTGGAGATTGCCGCTATCACGCTGAAAATGGATGAAGAGGGATGGATTCAGATTGACCAGACGCTGCATTTCAACGTCGAACCTTTTGTCGGGTCGCTGCTGCATCCCGAGGCTCTGGCCTTTACCGGTATTGATCCCAGCAATCCGCTACGCGGCGCAGTCAGTGAATATGAGGCGCTGCACGCTATTTTCAAAATGGTGCGTAAGGGCATAAAAGACAGCGGCTGCAATCGCGCCATTATGGTGGCGCACAATGCCACCTTCGACCTGAATTTTATGTCAGCGGCGGCTGAACGTGCCAGCCTCAAGCGCAATCCATTTCACCCGTTTGCCACCTTCGACACCGCGGCCCTGAGCGGGCTAGTGCTGGGTCAGACGGTTCTGGCGAAAGCCTGTATCGCGGCGGGAATGGCGTTTGACACTACACAGGCGCATTCGGCGCTTTACGACACTCAGCAGACGGCGACACTGTTCTGCGAACTGGTGAACCGCTGGAAACGGTTAGGCGGCTGGCCACTGCCCTTCGCGGAAGACGACGCGCAAATCAGTACATCCGCATAAGCGATGCTGCAATGAAAAAAGGCCGACTTAATGTCGGCCTTTTTTTATTCTGCTTCTTTAAATTTTTCTGCGGTCTCTTTAATCAGCGACTGCAGTTCACCGCGCTGTAACATCTCAACGATGATATCGCATCCACCGACCAGCTCACCATCGATCCACAGCTGCGGGAAAGTTGGCCAGTTGGCATATTTCGGCAGCTCTGCACGAATGTCCGGGTTCTGCAGAATATCCACGTAAGCAAAACGCTCACCGCAGGCTGACAGCGCCTGCACCGCCTGTGCAGAGAAACCGCAGCTTGGCAGTTTCGGAGAACCTTTCATGTACAGCAGGATCGGGTTTTCTGCGATCTGGCGCTGAATTTTTTCTACAGTACTCATAATTGCCTTCCTTAATTCGTTACTTCGTGTTTGTTTATTGTAGCGACTTCGCAGCATGACTGAAAACGACATTTTGATCGCTGCCCGATTAAATCGCCATCATTGTTAAGTCCTGCGTCGGATGCCTGAATGCCTGATTATTAACGTCTGGTAACAGATTAATAATTCGTAATAATTTCGCTGATATAAGACGCTGAAAATGCTCATTTTCAGCGCAATTACGTGGGTTGCAAAGATTAATATTAAAAGGCATTACAGTTTTTAAAAGAACTGGACTAGAATGGCCGGGGCGCTGATCCTGGATCAGATTAATCTCAACTTTGTCGCGGTGCGTAGTGGCCCTGACAACTTAACGACTTCAATGGACTATGCGTTTAATCATTACGCTTTTCATGCTGGCCTTTGCGCAACTGTTTTTTAACATCGCCGCTGCGTCGCCGCACGCACCGGTGAACGTTAGTACGCATAAGGCAGAGAAAAAGAGCGCGCGCGACGATGAGCGCCGCAAGCGTCGCCCGTTGAAAACGGTGACGAAAAAAACTCGCCTCAGCTCGGTTCAAAAACTAAAAACTAAAAAACAGAAAAAAGTCGAACTCATCGCTAAACAGACACCTGCTAAAAAGACCTCGCTTAAAACAGCCCGTATCAACAAGAACAAAGACAAGAAACGCTATGGTCATCAGCGCCCGCTGAAAACGGTTGAGGTAACCCCCACCGAGACCGGCACGATTAAAATGAGCAAATCTCATCGCCAGCGCTACCAGAAAGCGCGCGAAACAGCGATGACCAAGCTGATGGGTCAGTTAGGTAAGCCGTATCAGTGGGGCGGCACCTCACCGCATACCGGTTTCGATTGCAGCGGTCTGGTCTGGTACGCGTATAAAGACCTGGTGAAGTTTAAAATCCCACGAACCGCTAACGAGATGTATCACCTGCGTGATGCTGCGCCAATCAAGCGTGAGTCGCTGGAGAAAGGCGATCTGGTCTTCTTCCGCATCAATGGACGCGGTACTGCTGACCACGTCGGCGTTTACCTGGGCAACGGCAAATTTATCCAGTCACCACGTACCGGCAAAGATATTCAGATCAGCGCATTAGGGGAAGATTACTGGCAACGTCACTATATTGGTGCCCGTCGCGTGATGACGCCGAAAACCATACGCTGAGTAGCAGAACAAGCAGAAGAGAGCCGGGATAATCCCGGCTTTTTTATTAGTGCAGAATGGCAGTAAAACTAAAGGCCACAATCATCAGCAGACAGCCCACGGTGGTCATTAAAGCCAGTTTAAGATCGGTACTCATTGCTTGCTCCTTCATCACACAATTAGTGTGGATATCGCATTTTCCCACAGGGCCCAGTAAAAATCTCGTTTTATCCGTCCAGCCTTGTTAGAATCCCGCCTTTGTTGCGCAACGCGCGCAACCCTGATTCCGTTTGCGCACGCTGTCAGGCGGTTTTTCTCCGCCAGGAGCCTGTTTTCTGTCCGGTAAAGCGGCATTTTTGCGGAAAAAACCCTGAACAGACGCAAACGTTTAACACAAAGCTTATCATAGGGTTAGATAGGCACTGGAGTCCGATTTTCATGGCAACAATTAAAGATGTGGCGAAACGCGCAGGAGTCTCAACGACGACCGTTTCGCACGTCATCAATAAAACCCGCTTTGTGGCTGAAGAGACGCGCAACGCGGTCTGGCAGGCGATTAAGGAACTGCACTACTCACCGAGCGCCGTGGCGCGCAGCCTGAAAGTGAACCATACCAAGACGCTGGGCCTGCTTGCCACCTCCAGCGAAGCGCCCTATTTCGCTGAAATTATTGAAGCGGTTGAAAATCACTGTTTTGATAAAGGCTATACATTGATTCTGGGTAATGCGCATAACGATCTGCAAAAACAGCGCGCCTATCTCAGCATGATGGCGCAGAAACGCGTAGATGGTTTGCTGGTGATGTGCTCTGAATATCCGGACGACCTGCTGCAAATGCTGGAAGAGAACCGCAATATTCCGATGGTAGTGATGGACTGGGGCGAGTCGCGCGCCGACTTCACAGACACAGTACTGGATAATGCCTTTCAGGGCGGTTATCTGGCGGGACGCTATCTGATTGAACGTGGACATCGTGAGATTGGTGCCATTCCCGGTCAGATGGAGCGTAACACCGGTGGCGGCCGCCATGCCGGGTTCCTGAAGGCGCTGGAAGAGGCGGGTATTCAGCCGCGCACCGAATGGATTGTGCAGGGTGACTTTGAGCCGGAGTCGGGCTATCAGGCGATGCAGCAGATCCTGTCGCAGAAGCAACGCCCGACGGCAGTGTTCTGTGGGGGTGACATCATGGCGATGGGCGCGATTTGCGCCGCCGATGAGATGGGTTTGCGCGTACCACAGGACATTTCGGTGATCGGCTATGACAATGTGCGCAACGCCCGCTATTTCGCCCCCGCCCTGACCACAGTGCATCAGCCTAAAGCCCAGTTGGGTGAGAAAGCGCTGGATATGCTGCTGGACCGTATCACCAGTAAGCGTGAAGTTTCACAAACGATTGAAGTCCATCCCACGCTGATTGAGCGCCGTTCAGTAGCCGATGGCCCGTTCCGCGACTATCGCCGGTAATCTTCCCTTAACCACTCCTGATTAAGCGTTTGCGCATCACCCAGATAGCTGAGCAACCAGCCTGTCGCCGGTGATGCGCGATCCTCTGCCCAGCTGACGCAACATGGGCTGTCCGGAAACGCCACCGGCAGCGTCAGTTCAACCAGTTCGCCGCTGTCGAGCAGTGGCCTGGCCAGATGACCAGGCACCATCGCCACGCACAATCCCGCCTGCACGCACTCAAGGCCGGTTTGCCACTCCGGCACCACCAGCCTGCGCTGGTTATCCAGCGTCCATGTCATACGACGCGGCAGTGCGCGTGACGTATCCTCCAGCACCAGTGATGGCCAACTGCGCAGCGTGTCGTCATCTATCTGGCTCGCTTGCGTCAGGGGATGGTGAGGCGCGACAACGCAACGCCAGTTGAGTTTGCCCATATCCCGAAAGGCAAACCGTCCGCCAACCGGAATCGCCTGGGTCGCACCAATCGCCACATCCACCCGGCCATCGGCCAGCGCATCCCATACGCCGTTAAAAACTTCATAGCTGATGATCAGCTCCATATCGGGGAAGTGGCGATAGAAATCTTTGACCATTTGCCGGGTGCGCTGAGGCTTAGCAATACGGTCAACGGCAATGCTTAGCTGGCCGCGCCATCCGTTGGCCAGTTGCTGACACTGTCGCCGTGTGGCAAGCATTTTTTTGATGATGCTGCGCCCTTCCCGGACAAAATGTTCGCCTGCCGGGGTCAGAACCACTTCACGATGCTGACGTTCGAATAGCGGTACCGCTAGCCAGTTTTCCAGCTGACGCACCGTATAGCTGATGGCAGAAGGTACCCGGTGTAACTCCTGCGCGGCGGCGCTGAAGCTGCCCCCGCGGGCGACGGCGTCAACCACTTCTAATGCATATTCTGACCACATAATTTGCCTTCAAAAATTTTAACAGCAATCGGCAAATATTACCGTTTCACAGCGTCAGACGCACCTTTTACACTCTGACGCGTTTATCCTGCCAAAATGAGAGTCAAATGTCGTCGAATAAAGGATTCATGCCCTATCTTGCCCTGCTGAGCATGCTGGGCTTTTTAGCCACTGATATGTACCTGCCCGCCTTTGGCGCAATGCAGCAAACTTTTAACACCTCGCCCGGCCTGATCAGCGCCAGCATGAGTCTATTCCTGGCAGGCTTCGCCTGTGGTCAGCTCTTCTGGGGCCCCCTTTCCGATCGCATCGGCCGTAAACCGGTGCTGCTGGCCGGACTGGCCATGTTTGGTGTTGGCTGCGCAGGCATGCTGTGGGTAAATGATATCTATCTGATGCTGGCGCTGCGCTTTGTTCAGGCAATTGGTGTCTGTGCTGCGGCCGTGAGTTGGCAAGCGCTGGTGGTGGATCGCTACCCTGCCGCGCGCGCCAACAAAGTATTTGCCACCATTATGCCACTGGTTGCACTCTCTCCGGCGCTGGCCCCATTGCTGGGTGCCTGGCTGATCGGTCACTTCCACTGGCGTTCGATTTTCCTGGTGCTAACCCTGATTGCGGTGGCGTTGATTCTGACTACTCTGCGCCTGCCCACCGTGCGTAAGCCCGCGGGCGAAAAAGGTACGCAGCCCGGCTTTTTCACCCTGCTAAAATCACGGGTCTACAGCGGAAATGTGCTGATCTATTCCGCCTGTTCAGCCAGCTTTTTTGCCTGGCTGACCGGCTCGCCCTTTATTCTGGCGGATCTGGGTCTCTCGCCTGCTGATATCGGCCTGAGTTATGTGCCGCAAACACTCGCCTTTTTAATTGGCGGATTCAGCTGTCGCGCCCTCCTCAACCGCTTTAGCGGCGCACAGTTGCTGCCCTGGTTGCTGGGAGTCTATAGTCTGAGCATTCTTGCGCTGTTTGCTGTTGCGCTGTCAGGCAATAGCACGCTAATGAGCCTGATGGCACCCTTCTGCGGTATGGCGCTGGCTAACGGTGCGGTCTATCCGATTGTGGTGTCCGGTGCGCTGATGCCTTTCCCGCACGCCACCGGTAAAGCGGCAGCGTTGCAGAACACGCTGCAGTTAGGACTCTGCTTTGCCGCCAGCCTGGCGGTGTCGGCCGGATTAACCCAGGCGCTGTTTACCACCACACTGATGATGACGGTAACTATTCTGCTCGCGCTGATCGGTTACTTTATGCAGCGTGCAGCAAGCGCACAAACTGTTGTTGCCTCTGCGCAACCTGCCTGCCAGGATAATCACTGACGCACTGACTTTTTAGTTAGCTTCCTAACAATAAGTTATTGAATATTGACCTGCGTGAGAATATACTCATTCGGGTCAACAAACCTGTAATAAATCAACAATATAATAACGTAATAATCTGATTGGCACCCTGTTGCCGGGACGGTATTCGCGCGCGTTATTCACACCCTAACCGACCTGCTACAGGCGATTCCAGTCCTCTGTATCACACAGATAACCGGTGTACGGAGTCATCCGTGCCGTTCCTCAACGCCTGACGAAGTTGGCTATTATTTGTTCAGGCTCAGATTGGACAGGTGGTGGAAAAGCTATGAGTTCATCTTATGCAGAAGCAGTGAGTCCTGAAGAGAACCATTGGTATCGCATCGTTCACGAACTGCTGGAAAAAGCGGATATCGAAATTAATGGTTCACGTCCCTGGGATATTCATATTACTCATCCGGGTTTTTTTAAACGTGTTCTGCAGGAGGGATCGCTTGGGCTCGGTGAGAGCTATATGGATGGATGGTGGGAGTGTGATCGGCTGGATATTTTCTTCCACCAGGTACTTAAACATAAACTTGATGAGCAGCTTCCTCATCACTTTAAAGATACGCTGCGCATTGCCGCTGCACGCTTAACTAATCTGCAATCAAAAAAGCGGGCCTGGATTGTCGGTAAAGAGCATTACGATCTTGGCAACGATCTCTTTTCACTGATGCTCGACCCCTTTATGCAATATTCCTGTGGCTACTGGAAAGAAGCCACCACACTGGCGGCGGCGCAGGAAGCAAAGCTGGATATGATCTGTCGTAAATTAGCGCTGGAACCCGGGATGTCGCTGCTGGATATCGGCTGTGGCTGGGGCGGCCTCGCGGAATTTGCCGCACGTCATTATGGCGTTAAAGTGCATGGCGTAACGATTTCCGCCGAACAACAGAAACTGGCGCAGCAGCGCTGTCGCGGATTAGATGTCACGATTCTATTGCAGGATTATCGCGATCTGAATAAGCAGTTTGATCGCATTGTTTCGGTGGGTATGTTTGAGCATGTCGGACCGAAAAATTACGCGACCTATTTTGATGTGGTCGATCGTAATTTAAAGCCTGACGGTATTTTCCTGCTTCATACTATCGGCGCGATTAAAACCGATATGAGTGTCGATCCCTGGATCGACAAATATATTTTCCCCAATGGCTGTTTGCCTTCGGTTCGTCATGTGGCGGATGCCAGCGAGCCCCATTTTATTCTGGAAGACTGGCATAACTTTGGTGCCGATTATGACAAAACACTGATGGCCTGGCATGAACGCTTTTTACAGGCCTGGCCAGAGCTGGCTGATAATTATGGTGAACGTTTTAAGCGGATGTTCTCCTACTATCTTAATGCCTGCGCCGGTGCCTTCCGGGCGCGCGATATTCAGCTGTGGCAGATCGTATTCAGTCGCGGCGTTGAAGGCGGATTGCAGGTGGCGCGTTAGGGTCAGGCATGTGGTCGTGATGAAGGCGCTGCCGCGCCGAAGACGATTAAAAGGGCTGGCCTGTTTTGCTTTGAGACGGGGCCGCACAGGGAACACGTTAAGACCGGAAAGACGCAAAACCCGCCATCCATGGCGCGGGACACGTTCCTGCCCTGTCCGTGTTCCCTGCGTCTTAAGCGTTTGTATTGTTGCCAGATTCAGCCTGATTTAGACTTTTGCACTCTTTATTGCTTATGCGCCTTTTATTAACTCTCAGCGGCAGGCTGGCCGGTCAGCATGCTCATAGCGGCTGCGGCATCGCGTTGTGCTAACACCCGCTCAACGGTCTCTACAATCGCCTGCGTATGAGGATCGATCTCAATATTGACCCGGTCACCAAAAGTCTTCACCCCCAGGGTGGTACGTTCCAGCGTTTCCGGGATCAGATAGACGCAGAATTTGGTTTTTGTCACATCGCCTACTGTCAGGCTGATGCCATCGATGCCGACGAAGCCTTTATGCAGAATATATTTCATCTGCGAGGGATCCTGGATTTTAAACCAGACTTCTCGGTTATGTTCTGACTGGATAATCTTGCAGATTTCAGCGGTGGTCATAATATGACCCGACATCAGATGGCCGCCTATTTCATCGCTGAATTTTGCTGCACGCTCAATATTGACTACATCGCCCTGATGTAAATCGCCGAGATTTGTGACCCGCAACGTCTCTTTAATTAAATCAAAACTGACGCAGTCGCCTTCAATTGCCGTCACGGTTAAGCAGCAACCGTTATGGGCTACGGATGCGCCCAGCGCCAGACCCGGTAAGAGTTCTGCTGGCAGTCTGACAGTATGGGTACGAAACAATTCTTTCTCTTCAATGGACACGATTTCTGCCGTGCCCTGCACAATACCGGTAAACATAGTCTTTGCCTCTGCGAAGTTTGCGCTAGTTTATCACAGCTCAGGTCGGCTGTTGATTTCAGCAGGCAGCGCCTGTTTGATGGGACGGCAAACCGCATCGGGTGACAAAGATTGGCGAATTCTGTTACGCCAGTTACACTAGCCCGCGAAATTCCATGGGCTTTGCTGCCCTTTTAATTTACTCAATAAGTCAGGTGTTAACGTGCAGAAGTATTTAACAGAAGCGCGTCAATTGCTGGCCCTTGCGATTCCGGTCATTCTGGCTCAGGTGGCTCAAACCGCAATGGGATTTGTGGATACCATTATGGCCGGTGCAGTCAGCGCCACGGATATGGCCGCCGTTGCTGTCGGCACCTCTGTCTGGCTTCCTGCCATCCTGTTTGGTCATGGTCTTCTGCTTGCATTGACGCCCACCGTTGCGCAACTCAACGGTTCTGGTCGCCGCGAACGTATCGGCGAACAGATTCGCCAGGGATACTGGCTCGCCTTTTTCGTTTCCCTGCTGATTATGGTGCTGTTGTGGCATGCCGGTTACCTCATTCGGGCAATGCATAATATCGATCCGCAACTGGCGCTGAAAGCAGAAGGCTATCTGCATGCCCTGCTGTTCGGTGCGCCTGGCTATCTCTTCTTTCAGGTATTGCGTAACCAGTGCGAGGGGCTGTCGAAAACCAAACCGGGCATGGTGCTGGGCTTTCTGGGTCTGATGTTCAACATCCCGCTTAACTATGTCTTTATTTATGGCCACTTCGGCATGCCCGCTCTGGGCGGCGTCGGCTGCGGCGTGGCGACCGCCTCGGTCTACTGGGTGATGTTTATCTGCATGCGCTTTTGGGTGCGCCGGATGGGTAGCATGCGCGATATCCAAATGGAGAGCCGCTGGACGCCTCCATCCCGTCCGATTCTGAGCCGCCTGATGACGCTGGGATTGCCGGTGGCGCTGGCACTCTTCTTTGAGGTCACGCTGTTCGCCGTTGTCGCCCTGCTGGTTTCTCCACTGGGGATTGTTAACGTAGCCGGTCACCAGATAGCCCTGAATTTCAGTTCACTGATGTTCGTGTTACCGCTGTCACTGGGTGTCGCGACCACTATCCGCGTAGGTTATCGTTTGGGTCAGGGTTCCATCGAGCAGGCACGGGTTGCGGCCTGGACCGCCCAGGGTGTCGGCATCAGCATGGCGGCGCTGACCGCCATTTTTACCGTGACGTTTCGTCATCAGATTGCGCTGCTCTATAACGACAATCCCGACGTGGTGACACTGGCGGCACAGTTGATGCTGCTGGCGGCGATTTATCAGTTTTCAGACTCAATACAGGTTATTGGCAGCGGGATCCTGCGCGGCTATAAGGATACGCGGTCGATTTTCTTTATTACCTTTATCGCTTACTGGCTGCTGGGACTGCCCGCAGGGTATCTGCTGGCGCTGACCGACTGGCTGGTGCCACGCATGGGGCCGGCGGGCTTCTGGTGCGGCTTTATTATCGGTCTGACCTCGGCTGCTGTAATGATGATCTGGCGCATCAGACGGTTGCAGCAATCACCGGCGGAAATCATCCTTATGCGCGCGGCGAGATAACCCTGGAGGTGGGACAGAAAGGGCCCGCGATGACGAAAAAAACGACGGTTAGCACAGTTGCTGTTCAGTCATGGCGAAAAAACTATTTTCCCCTTGCCAGCCTCACACGCTGCCGTTAATATTCGTCCCCGCTGTCGCCCTGATAGCATGTTGCGCTCTTAGCTCAGTTGGTTAGAGCACCACCTTGACATGGTGGGGGTCGATGGTTCGAGTCCATTAGAGCGCACCAAGTGCGTCCGTAGCTCAGTTGGTTAGAGCACCACCTTGACATGGTGGGGGTCGGTGGTTCGAGTCCACTCGGACGCACCAATATTCAGAATGCGCTCTTAGCTCAGTTGGTTAGAGCACCACCTTGACATGGTGGGGGTCGATGGTTCGAGTCCATTAGAGCGCACCACTTTCATCACTTCTTCAGTTTGCGCAACTCCACTTTTATTGATCTGCATCTCTTTCACCCTCTGCTTTTTGATTGGTTTTCGCATACTTAGCGTCTATACTGTCCCGCGTTGCTTACTTGAAAGGTTTCAGCGATTTCGTGCTTACTGCGATAACTCAAATGATTTGCGCAACAACAGCGTGGTGGTTACCAACCGTAACCGCACAACTTCCCTGCACGCCTGGCCTTCGTCACCTATTCTTACTCAGTACTGCCCATTTCAGTCTCAATCAGAAATTTCACTTCGATGCGCTGCCATCGGATTCCGCCCTTATTCATCCATCACAACTTACAGATAATCCGTCATGAAAAAGACTAAAATCGTTTGTACAATCGGTCCGAAAACCGAATCCGAAGAGATGCTGACTCAACTGCTTGAAGCGGGCATGAATGTTATGCGTCTTAACTTCTCTCACGGCGACTATGCTGAACATGGTCAACGCATTACCAATATGCGTGCTGTAATGCAAAAAACCGGTCGTCAGGCTGCTATCCTGCTGGATACCAAAGGCCCTGAGATTCGCACCATGAAGCTGGAAGGCGGCAACGATGCGGCGCTGAAAGCGGGTCAGACTTTTACCTTCACCACAGACCAGAGTGTCATCGGCAACAGCGAGCGTGTGGCGGTAACCTACCCGGGTTTCACAGCTGACCTGAAAATTGGTAACACCGTGCTGGTCGATGATGGACTGATTGGCATGGAAGTGACCGAAGTCACTGAAAACACCGTGGTGTGCAAAGTCCTTAACAATGGTGATCTGGGTGAGAACAAAGGTGTTAACCTGCCGGGCGTCTCCATCCAGCTGCCTGCACTGGCTGAAAAAGATAAACGCGACCTGATTTTTGGTTGTGAGCAGGGCTTAGACTTTGTCGCCGCCTCTTTCATCCGCAAACGTTCAGACGTGCTGGAAATTCGTGAGCACCTGAAACAGCACGGCGGCGAGCATATCCAGATCATCTCCAAAATCGAAAACCAGGAAGGCCTCAACAACTTCGACGAAATCCTCGAAGCGTCAGACGGCATCATGGTGGCGCGTGGCGACCTGGGTGTTGAAATCCCGGTTGAAGAAGTGATTTTCGCGCAGAAGATGATGATCAAAAAATGTAATAAAGCACGCAAAGTGGTTATCACGGCCACCCAAATGCTCGATTCGATGATCAAGAACCCGCGCCCTACCCGCGCCGAAGCCGGTGACGTGGCTAACGCCATCCTCGACGGTACCGATGCCGTGATGCTGTCAGGTGAGAGTGCTAAAGGCCGTTATCCGCTGGAATCGGTCACTATCATGGCGACCATTTGTGAACGTACCGACCGCGTCATGAAGTCCCGTATCGACAGCCAGAGTGATAACCGCAAAATGCGTATCACGGAAGCCGTCTGCCGTGGTGCCGTTGAAACCGCTGAAAAGCTGGAAGCGCCGCTGATTGTGGTCGCTACCGAAGGCGGTAAGTCAGCAAAAGCCGTGCGTAAATATTTCCCGAACGCCACTATTCTGGCACTGACCACCAACCCGACTACCGCACGTCAGCTGATCCTGAGTAAGGGGATTGAGACGCGTCTGGTGAATGAGATCGCCTCAACCGACGATTTCTATCGTCTCGGTAAAGAAGCGGCACTGGAAAGTGGCTATGGTCAGAAAGGCGATGTCGTGGTGCTGGTGTCCGGTGCATTAGTGCCAAGCGGAACTACCAACACCGCCTCAGTACACGTTCTGTAAAACTCGCTTTAACTGTTATTTAGAAGCGCCTTTATCAGGCGCTTTTTTTATTTCTACTTAAACCAAATGTCAGAAAATTCAAATCGAAATTAACTATTCAAATAATCTTAATATTAAGGTTAATCCGATTAAATCTCTCTGTTTTCGCTTAATTTTTTTATCATATTCTGGGATTCGCTGCTTCTTTGAGCGAACGATCAAGTTTAAGCATCTTCTCATCAAAAATTTATTCTCAACTTAAAAAGCTTTGTGTAATACTTGTAACGCTACATGGAGATTAACTCAATCTAGAGGGTATAAATAATGAATCGTACTAAACTGGTACTGGGCGCGGTAGTTCTGGCTTCAACTATGCTGGCTGGTTGCTCAAGCAACGCTAAAATCGACCAGCTGTCTTCAGACGTTCAGACTCTGAACGCTAAAGTTGACCAGCTGAGCAACGACGTGAACGCAGTGCGTTCAGACGTTCAGGCTGCTAAAGATGACGCAGCTCGCGCTAACCAGCGTCTGGACAACCAGGCTCACTCTTACCGTAAGTAAGAGTTCTGGTTTAAAAATGGCGCCTTTATGGCGCCATTTTTTTTTCCCTGAATTCAGTGCCCTTTCTGACCTTCACCCGATCAGGGCTGAACGGCTTTACTGTCAACCTGCGCAATCGGGCCATTTGTCCCCACAGATGCGCTCTCCAGCCCTGCAGGCGGCACGGTATCACTCTGCACCGGTTCTCCACTGCTGACCAGCACCGGCATGCCTGAGCGTCGCGCTAAGCTGGCTTTAATCAGCGCACTATCACTCATCTCACTTTTCATAAACTTCTTTACTCCGGTGCTGAGCGCAATCGGCATGGTTTGCGGATCGTCTTTGTCATTGCGTGACAGCGGCTGATGCACTTCCACGTAGCGTTTACCATCCGGCTCCACAGCGTACTTCACCGGCTGATTGATGATTTCTACCCGCGTCCCTTTTGGGGCTGAATTAAACAGCGCCTCAATATCTTCTGAACGCAGGCGGATGCAGCCTGAACTAACGCGCATGCCGATGCCAAATTTCGCATTAGTGCCATGGATCAGATACTGCCCGGTGCCACGAGCCAGCCGCATGGCAAACTGCCCCATCGGGTTGTCCGGGCCGGCAGGTACCACACCGGGCAGCGTAATGCCCTCTTTGGCGTAGCGCTTGCGGATGTTTGGCGTCGGCGTCCAGGTCGGGTTAGGGATTTTCTGGCTGATTTGAGTCACCATCACCGGGGTTGCCGCCCCCAACTGGCCAATGCCGATGGGATAGACAATGACTTTATCTTCCCCTTTGGGATAGTAGTAAAGTCGCAGCTCGGCCAGATTAACCACAATACCTTCGCGCGGTGTATCGGGCAGGATCATCTGCAGCGGCACCGTCAGTTGAGAACCCGCTTTCGGTAGCCAGGGATCGGTATCGGGATTTGCCTCCAGCATGCCAAGCAGCCCGACCTGGTAGCGAGCCGCAATGGCTTCCAGAGGTTGCTTGTCATCAGGAATCTGAGTCAGGACGTTTTCGCCAATCAGGCGACTGTCAGGCGGTGGCAGCGGATATTCAGTGGCGAATGCGGGTGCAGAGAGCCCAAAGCAGGTTAGCAGCAATGCGCCGGCTAAATGTATAGCAGGTTTCATGCAATTTTCTCATCGGATAAAAAACAGACGCCGGATGGCGTCTGTGGAGTGTAACTTAGCTGAGGTTCTGAGCGGTATGGCGAATAGACCGAATCATCGCCTCAAGCCCCTGCGACCGGGTGGGTGTCAGGTGCTGCATGAGTGCCAGTTCGCCAAACCAGTGGCGCACATCCAGCGCCAGAATATCGGCGGGCGGAAGATTCTGATAGAGACTAAATACGATAGCAATCAGTCCCTTAACGATAGCGGCATCGCTGTCGCCTTCAAACGCAATCCCCCCCTCCGCTTGAGGGGTCATTCTAATCCATACCTGACTTTGGCAACCCGAAATCACGTTTTCCGGCTGGTGCAAGGTTTCAGAAGATTCCGGCAGCTTTGAGCCCAGCTCAATGATGTAAAGGTACTTCTCTTCCCAGTTAGCGCAACGATTGAAGTTGCGAACCAGTTTTTCTTTTTCAGGCAAATTCGCCATCGATGACTCCGTTAAACTGTTCAACCACCCAGCAGACGGTGAATGCGCGTCAAACCGACAGCCAGACGGTCTACTTCCTCTTCACTGTTATAGAACGTGAAAGAGGCACGGCACATCGCCGGGACATTGTAATGCTGCATCAGCGGCATCGCGCAGTGATGCCCGGTACGGATGGCAATACCATATTGATCCAGGAAGCTGCCAACGTCGTAAGCGTGATGTTTGCCCAGATTAAAGGCGATAACACCGGCACGCGACTGCGGGCCGTAAATCTGAATATCCGGTACAGTGCCCAGCTTATCAAGCGCGTAGTTCATCAGTGCTGTCTCGCGCTGATAAATCGTATCCATTCCCAGCGCCTGCACATAGGCCAGCGCCGCGCCAAAGCCGATGATGCCGCCGGTATTCGGTGTACCTGCTTCAAAACGCCACGGCGCACTGTTCCAGGTGGTGCCGGTGGGCAGCATGACACGATCAATCATCGAACCGCCCCCTTCCCACGGTGGCATCTCGTCCAGCAGCACTTTGCGGCCGTAGAGAATGCCTACGCCATTTGGACCATAGAGTTTATGGCTCGAGAAAACGTAGAAGTCGCAGCCGATATCCTGCACATCGACCTTGTCATGCATTACCGCCTGCGCACCATCCACCAGTGTGATCACCCCAGCCGCTTTTGCCTGGGCAACGATCGCCTTAACCGGGTTAACGGTGCCGAGCACGTTTGAAACATGCGTTACTGCCAGCAAGCGCGTACGGTTGTCAATCAGCCCCGCCAGTTGATCCAGCGCCAGTTCACCGTTGTCGTTTAAAGGCAGGACACGCACTTCTGCGCCGGTACGCTGCGCCAGCATCTGCCACGGAACGATATTAGCGTGATGCTCCATCTCAGTGATGATCAGGTTGTCGCCAGCCTGGAGATTACTGCTGCCCCAGGTGTTCGCCACCAGATTGATGCCTTCGGTAGTGCCCTTGACGAAGACAATCTCTTCCTGTGACTGAGCATTGATAAAACGGGCAACCTGATCGCGTACATTCTCCATATCGCTGGTCGCCTGCTGGCTCAACGTATGAATACCACGATGCACGGCCGCATAGCCGTGCTGATAGAAATGACTCTCGGCGTTAATCACCGAGAGTGGACGCTGTGCACTGGCTGCACTGTCAAGATAGGCCAGCGGATGACCGTTGACCTCACGCTTCAGGATAGGAAAATCAGCCCTGATGCGTTCGAGATCGAAGTTCATCATACGTGGCCTCCGGGAAAACGATGCGCAATACGTTGCAGCACGGCCTGACGCATCACTTCGTTTTCCAGTGTTTCGGTCAGTTCTGCTGCAAACGCATGAATAATCATGGTCTGTGCTGCATCCTGCTCAATCCCACGCGACCGCAGGTAGAACATCTGCTCGTCATCGATACGACCAATGGTGGCACCGTGGCTGCACTTAACGTCATCCGCGTAAATTTCCAGCTGCGGTTTGGTATCGACTTCTGAGAGTTTGCCCAGCAACAGGTTATTGTTGGTCATCTGCCCGTCAGTCTTCAACGCATGCTGTGCCACTTTGATGTGACCGTTAAACACCGCACGGCCTTTGTCACGCACGATGGTTTTATGCATCTGACGGCTGACACAGTGGCCTTTGTTGTGCTCTAGGTAGGAACGGGTATCCGCCACTTCCTGTTTCACCGGCAGCACCAGGCTGTTGATAGCAAGCGTACTATTTTCGCCGTTCAACTGGGTACTGGTGTTGTGACGCGACAGTCCCGCGCCGAGCAGGAAGCTGGTGCTGCTGACCTGGCCATCGTTGCCAATCACCAGATCGTTGTGTGCAAAGTGATAGCTGGCGCTGCTTTCAAAGGCCAGCTTAGTGTGGGTCAGCTTTGCATTATCGCCTACCGCAAAGGTAAAGCGCGCGCCGGTGAAATGGGCGCGCTCATCCAGTGAAACGTAGTGCTCAATCACCTCCGCTTCTGCACTCTCTTCCAGTTGCAGATGATGACGATAGTGAACCGTATTCATGCCCGTCTGTTGACCGCTGGTGATATGCAGCAGGTAAAGCGGACGCGCAGCGGATTTACCGCGTGCCAGACGCAGGGTCGTCACCTCTTCCGCCAGACTTTCTGTCAGATGAAGGAAAATTTCTGGCTGAATCGCAGCAGGCAGCGGACGGCGATCTGCGGCCACACTATGCTGGACCTCAAACAACTCGCAGTCGCGGCTGCTGAAGGCAGGCTGGAACTGACCGTCGATATAAACCAGACGAATGGCGTCCAGCGGTAATGCCAGCGCCGCCACCTGCTCAGCGCTCAGGCTCTGCGGCGCATCAGGCAGCACAAACTGCTGAGACAGCAGCGTGTCCAGTGGCGTGTATTTCCAGTTTTCATGCTTGCGGGTTGGCAGGCCAACCCGCATCAGTTGCTGCCAGTGCTGCTGTGCCTGCAGAGAACGCACGTCGCCGCGCGACTCAAACAGGTGATGCCACTGTTGCAGCGCAGAATCACTCTTCGTCGGTAAGCCAGCCATAACCTTGCTCCTCCAGCTGTTTCACCAGCGAGAAGTCGCCAGATTTCACAATTTTGCCCTGATACAGAACATGAACGAAGTCTGGCTTGATGTAATCCAGAATACGCTGGTAGTGGGTCACGATGATAAAGGCACGTTTCTCATCACGCAGGCTGTTCACGCCATTGGCGACGATTTTCAGCGCATCGATATCCAGACCAGAGTCAGTTTCATCCAGGATGCAGAGCTCCGGCTCCAGCGCCGCCATCTGCAGGATGTCGTTACGCTTTTTCTCGCCGCCGGAGAAGCCGACGTTAACTGAGCGGGTCAGTAGATCTTCCGGCATCTTCAGCAGATGAATTTTCTCTTCAATGAAATCCTGAAAATCGAAGCGATCCAGCTCGTCCTGCTGACGATATTTGCGTACCGCGTTGACCGAGGTTTGCAGGAAAAACTGGTTACTGACGCCAGGAATTTCTACCGGATACTGAAATGCCATAAAGATGCCTTCACCGGCACGCTCTTCAGGGGCCAGCTCCAGCAGGTCTTTACCTTTAAAGCGGACCGATCCGCCGGTAACTTCATAATCTTCACGGCCTGCCAGCGTCGCTGACAAGGTACTTTTACCTGAGCCATTCGGTCCCATGATGGCATGCACTTCGCCGGGTTTAATTTCGAGGTTAAGGCCACGCAGAATGGCTTTATCTTCAACACTGACCTGCAAATCTTTAATGCTTAACATACTTATTCCTTCACATTGCTTTCGGCAAGGCGTGTCACGGCATCAGCCCACACTGTGCTCAAGGCTGATGGCTAACAATTTCTGGGCTTCCACGGCAAACTCCAGTGGCAGTTCCGAGAATACGTCTTTACAGAAGCCATTTACGATCATTGAGATGGCGTCTTCTTCACTGATACCGCGTTGCAGACAGTAGAACATCTGATCTTCGCCGATACGTGATGTCGTAGCTTCATGCTCAAGCTGGGCGGTATTGTTGCGGGTCTCTACATACGGGAAAGTATGTGCGCCGCAATCGGGTCCGATCAACATCGAGTCACACTGCGTAAAGTTACGGGCATTGGTAGCGGTTGGCATGATTTTCACCAGCCCGCGATACGTGTTCTGACTTTTACCTGCCGAGATCCCTTTAGAGATAATGGTCGATTTGGTGTTTTTACCAATGTGGATCATTTTGGTGCCGGTATCGGCCTGCTGACGACCGCTGGTCAGTGCCACCGAATAGAATTCACCCACCGAGTAGTCCCCGCGCAAAATGCAGCTCGGGTATTTCCAGGTGATGGCCGAGCCGGTTTCAGACTGAGTCCAGGACATCTTGCTGTGATCACCTTCACACAGCGCGCGTTTGGTCACGAAGTTAAGGATACCGCCCTCACCTTCGCCGCCAGGGAACCAGTTCTGAACAGTCGAATATTTTACTTCGGCATTTTTGTGGATGATCACTTCCACTACGGCGGCGTGTAACTGATAGGTATCGCGCACGGGCGCTGAACAGCCTTCAATGTAACTGACGTAGCTATCTTCATCGGCAATCAAAATGGTGCGTTCGAACTGCCCGGTTTTCGCCGCGTTGATGCGGAAATAGGTCGACAGCTCCATCGGGCAACGTACCCCTTTCGGGATATAGACGAAAGTGCCGTCAGAGGCGACCGCTGAATTCAGTGCGGCAAAGAAGTTATCATTAGCCGGAACAACTGTGCCGAGGTATTGCTTCACCAGTTCCGGGTGCTCCTGAATCGCTTCGCCAAAGGAACAGAAAATGATCCCCTGCTCGGCCAGCTTGCCGCGATAGGTGGTCGACACCGAGACGGAGTCAAAAATGGCGTCAACCGCCACTTCCCGACCTTCACGCACCGGTACACCCAACTGATTAAAGGCGTTTTCCACTTCCTGCGTCAGATAATCGCTGGCTGGGGCACTGCCTGAAGCCTGAGTGGCACCCGGCTCTGAAGCGCAGCTGTCATCACAGTTGCCACAGGAGGGCGCGGAGTAGTAGCTGTAATCCTGGTAGTCGAGTTTTTCATAGTGCGCTTTCAGCCAGTGTGGCTCTTCCATTTCAAGCCAGGCACGAAACGCTTTAAGACGAAACTCCAGCATCCACTCTGGCTCGTTACGCTTGGCCGAGATCGCCCGCACCACATCTTCATTGATACCGTTGGCAAATTCTTCGGTTTGCAGTTGGGTAAAGAAGCCCTCTTTGTAGTTGAGCTTGCCTTCCCAGATTTGTACATCGTCAGATGTTTCGCTGTGTCGTGACATATTTCACTTACTCGACGCCAAAGCTCTCACCGCACCCGCAGGCGTGCTGAGCTTTAGGGTTATTGAATTTAAAAATCTGATTCAGGCCTTCGCGAACGTAATCCAGTTCGGTGCCATCAACGAATGGCATCGCCTGTAGCGGCACAAATAGCGTTGCGCCATAAAACGAGAACTGTAAATCGTCTTCGACCGGCTCTTTTACCAAATCCATGACGTAGCCAAACCCGGCGCAGCCGGATTGTTTTACGCCAAGACGCAGCCCCTTGACTTCAGGGTCCTGAGCCGCCAGATTGAGAATTTGTTGCGCTGCGGTTTCAGTCAGCGTCAGCCCTTTCCAGACAAAATCGTCGGGTGAGAAAGAGTCTGTATTAACGGATGCCATGTTGATACCTCTTGAGTCCGGACCTTTTCAGGCTATCCCCCTATGGTAGTGATCTGACCAATCACTTCAACCTCTTGTTTTGCAGGGATAATCATCTTGTGCTGTTTTATCTGCTTAATTATTAAGCATAGCTGCTCTGGCTCATCCTGTGTGAAGAGAGACAGCCTCAATAAGCCACTGATAACCTATTAATAAATCACTCTTTTTTAAAACAACTCTTTTTATAAAAAGGCTTATTGATAGATTACGCCTTTCTGCTATGTAAACAGATTGTTATTTCCGATTATACTGACAGGCAGGATAAATCGATAAATTTTTCTGTCCCGCAATTGCAATCCCTGCATGGATGAATATGATAATTATTATCATTAACATTCAGGACTACGCCATGATGCTTTCTGTCTCAGCCTGGCTCCAGCACAAAATCGATGAATACCAGTTTTCGGTTCGTGATATCACCGTTGACTTTTATATGGCGCAGGCAAAACTCGACCGGGCCGACTGCACGATTCATCAGCTACGTCAGTTTAACGATGCCTGTCATGATATGGCAGAAGTTTGCCAGTTGAACGGTGACGACCAGAGTTATCTGCATGCCATGGGTAAACTGCATCATCGACTGGTGCAGGAGATGGGAAACAACGATCGCGATCGCCTGTTTCGCATTCAGGCTTATCAACTGGCGCGATTGACCCTGACGCGCCTCTGCCATCAACTGGCCTTGGTCGGAGAGTGGAACAAAGCCACCGTGCTGCAAAGTGACTTCGTGCGTCACGCAGGCTGGATATTCTAATCCAGCCACGACGTGACGTCGCGCACAATTTTTTTACATTAGCGCTAACAATGCCTGAAGTGGGTGGCGCATGCCATTGCCTTCCACACGTTTGACCTGGCTGCGGCATGAATAGCCGGTGGCCAGACAGCGCTGGCGCGGCAGTCGCTGAAGCTGCGGATGCCAGGAGAGCGCGTAGATCCCCAGAGAATTTTCGAGGTTCTTACTTTCGTGGCCGTAGGTGCCCGCCATACCGCAGCAGCCAACATTGATGTTCTCCAGCTTCGCACCAAAACGGGCGAAAATCTCCTGCCACTGATTCGGTGTTGAAGGCAGCGCAGTCACCTCCGTACAGTGCGCAAACAGATACCAGGACTCCCCGCTTATTGCCTGCACTTCACGTTCTGCCAGGGCACGCTGTAACCATTCATGCACGAGCAGGACATTAAAGTCGCCGCGCGATTCGCCCAGGGTCTGACGATATTCATCGCGATAGCAGAGCACAGTGGCCGGATCGACACCGACCATGGGCAGATCCAGCTTTGCCACCCGATTAAGAAAATCGGCGGTGCGGGCTGCCGTCCGGGCGAAACGTTGCAGGAAGCCTTTAACGTGCTGTGCTTTACCGTTTGGCGAGAAAGGCAAAAGTACCGGACGGTAGCCCAACTTTTCAATAAGCCTGACAAAATCATTGACCAGCTGCGCCTCATAGAAGCTGGTAAACGGGTCCTGCACCACCAGCACATAGGTTGCGCGTTCAGCGGCTGATAGTGCTTCCAGCTGCTCCAGCGTCATGTTCATGGCAGGATGGCCGCTGAGTTGTTGTTTAAGATTAGGTGTAGAGAGCAGAGGCAGATCCACCATGCCGATATGCGTTTTGCTCAATTCTTTCAGCCACGGCTGGCGCAGAAAGAAATTGAACACTTTAGGCGCTTTCGCCATCAGTGGCGCATAGCTCTCGACTGCCGCCACCAGATGATCGCTGACCGGACGCAGATATCGGGTGTGGTAGAGCTGTAAAAAGCGTGAGCGGAAAGCGGGCACATCAATTTTAATCGGACACTGAGTGGAGCAGGCTTTGCAAGCCAGGCAGCCCGACATCGCTTCTTTCACCTCATGTGAAAAGTCATACTCCCCTTTGCTGGCGTGCCAGCTGTTGCGGGTTCGCGCAATCAGGGCGCGTAGCGACAGGCGATTTTCAGGCAGCTGTTTTTCCAGGGTTAGCGGATCGACGCCCTGCCCGGCCAGCAGCCTCAGCCACTCCCGCGTGAGCGTTGCCCGCCCTTTGGGCGAGTGGATGCGATTGCGGGTAATCTTCATTGAAGGACACATCGGGCTGCGGGCATCAAAGTTAAAACACAACCCGTTGCCGTTGCACTCCATCGCTCCACGCCATTCATCGCGGACCGTTAACGGAATCTGACGATCATAGTTTCCGCGCTTCACAGCATCGACCTGCATCATTTCGTCGTTACTATTGAATGGCGTACAGATTTTGCCCGGATTCAGACGATTGAGCGGATCAAAGGCCGCTTTGATGCGGCGCAGCTCGTTAAACAACGTCTCGCCAAAAAATGCCGGGCTGTACTGAGCGCGGAATCCTTTCCCATGTTCGCCCCACAGCAGGCCGCCGTAGCGCGTTGTCAGTGCAACGACTTCATCGGAGATCTGTTTCATCATCATCTCCTGCTGCGGATCGCACATATCCAGGGCGGGACGCACGTGCAGTACCCCCGCATCGACGTGACCAAACATGCCGTAGCTCAGCCCGTGACTGTCGAGCAGCGCACGGAACTCAACGATGTAGTCCGCCAGTTTCTCCGGTGGGACAGCGGTATCTTCCACAAACGGGATCGGTTTAGCCCGGCCTCTGGCATTACCCAGCAGACCCACCGCTTTTTTACGCATGTTATAGATGCGCTCAATGCCATCCAGGTCATTACAGAACTGATAGCCAATCACACCGCCCTGCTGTTGCGCAATGAGTGCGTCAAGGCGGGCACAAAGCTGCTCAATTTGCTGATCGATCAGTTCAGCGTTATCACCGGCGAACTCAACGATATTGAGACCCAGCATCTCTTTATCGGGTACGTCAGCGATCAATTCGCGCACTGAGTGCCAGACAATATCTTCCCGTGCCAGATTCAGCACCTTAGAGTCGACGGTCTCTACCGACAGCGCCTGCGCTTCCACCATAAAAGGTGCATTGCGCAGAGCAGAGTCAAAGGAGTCATATTTGATGTTTACCAGTCGGCGCACTTTAGGCAACGGCGTGATATCAAGTCGCGCTTCGGTGACAAAGGCCAGCGTCCCTTCCGCGCCACACAGCAGACGCGTCAGGTCGAAGGTTTGCATGTCGTCGCTGAAGACGTGACGCAGGTCATAGCCGGTCAGGAACCGATTAAGCTTTGGAAACTTTTCCAGAATTAGCGCCCGATGTTCGCGGCAGCGCGTCAGCACCTGCTGATAAAGTCGCCCTTCAGGTGTGGCCGTCTGCGCCAGGGTTTCAGCCAATGCAGTGGCCATGGGCCGCGTATCGAGGATATCGCCGCCCAGGAGCACAGCGCGCAGGCCCAGCACATGGTCCGAAGTTTTGCCATAGACCAGAGAGCCCTGACCAGACGCATCGGTATTAATCATGCCGCCCAACGTCGCACGGTTACTGGTTGATAACTCCGGCGAGAAGAAAAAACCGAAAGGTTTCAGCCAGGCGTTAAGCTGATCTTTGATCACACCCGCTTCGACCCGCACCCAGCCCTCATCAGTATTGATTTCCAGGATGCGATTCATATAGCGCGACATATCAACCACAATTCCCTGATTAAGCGACTGACCATTGGTGCCGGTCCCGCCGCCACGCGGTGTAAACACCAGACTGGCAAAGCGCGCTTCTCCGGCTACGCGGGCGAGCAGCGCAACATCCGCAGTCGAGCGCGGAAACAGCGCCGCATCGGGCAACAATTGATAGATGCTGTTATCGGTGGAGAGTGAGAGACGATCGGCATAGCTGGTCGCCATATCACCGGTAAAACCCTGCGCTTTCAGCGACTCAAGGAACGTCAGCACCAGTTGAACGAGGCCCGGTGCCTGCGAAATCTGTGGGATCATGATTGTCTGACCGAAGATGTTGTAAACGTTTGCGTTTATACGTTAGCGATTTCTCGTTTTATCATATTTTTCCTGCCTCTGCCCTTTTTTCAGAAAAGGCAAAAACCTTTCTCCGCGACGCTTTTTAATCCTCTGCAAATAGATCATGATAAAAAACGGGAATCCGAATACCCGTAAATGAAGGATTAAGACGAGGTTATGAGTCAATGATGAAAAGCCAGTACCGGGATATGGATTTACCGCAAATACTCTTCACCCTGATGTTCATTTTACTGCTGATCATCGCCTGCTTATGGGTGGTGCAGCCGTTTATTCTGGGCTTTGCCTGGGCCAGCATGGTGGTGATTGCCACCTGGCCTTTGATGCTGAAATTCCAGCGATTGTTATGGGGACGTCGCTCCCTGGCGGTGATCGTGATGACGCTGCTGCTGCTGCTGCTGTTTATCATCCCTATCGCCCTGCTGGTCAGCAGCCTGATTGATAATAGCGCACCGGTGATAGCTTGGGTTACCCAGGGACATACGATGCCGAGGTTGTTGTGGCTTCAGGATGTCCCGATGGTCGGCAAAAAACTTTATGTCAGTTATGACACGCTGGTGGCGAGCGGCGGAGCCGGCGTTATGGCCAAAATACAGCCCTATATCGGCCGCACTACCGGCTTTTTTGTCGCTCAGGCCGGCCACTTCGGGCGCTTTATGATCCATCTGGGTGTCATGTTACTGTTCAGCGTGCTGCTTTACTGGCGTGGCGAACAGGCGGCTCAGGGCATCCGTCATTTTGCTTTCCGCATGGCGGGACGACGTGGTGATGCGGCCGTGCTGCTGGCGGCGCAGTCTATCCGTGCCGTGGCGCTTGGCGTGGTGGTTACCGCCCTGGTCCAGGGGGTACTGGGCGGTATCGGTCTGGCCTTCTCCGGCATTCCATACGCCACGCTGCTGACGGTGCTGATGATCCTCTGCTGTCTGGTACAGATCGGCCCGTTGCTGGTGCTGGTCCCCGCCATTATCTATCTCTACTGGAGCGGTGATACTACCTGGGGGACCGTGCTGCTGGTCTGGAGCTGTGTGGTCGGCACGCTGGATAACGTCCTACGCCCAATGCTGATTCGTATGGGTGCCGATCTGCCGATGATCCTAATCCTCTCTGGTGTTATTGGTGGACTGTTTGCGTTCGGCATGATTGGTCTGTTTATCGGGCCGGTGGTTCTGGCGGTTTCTTACCGGCTGGTTTCCGTCTGGGTCCATGAAGCGCCACCTCCGGACAATGACCCGCTGGCCGCGGTTGATGCCCTGGCGGACCACGATGGTAACCCACCTGCTGTATGATGCAGTGCGCGACCACACTGCGCCGATCCCGCCCCTTGTAAGTATTGATTAGTGCGGTTAATGATGATTAACCGCCCCCTCTCTTATGAATCAGATAAATTCTGTTTCCCATTAACGATTTTTAAGAAAAAAGTCACCTTTAGCCTGAAAATGACCTTTTCGGGCTAAAAAAGATTATTTTCCGCACTGTTTATTAAGCCAAATGGCAAAGTAAAGGTGACAAAAGATTATCGGCTTTAAACTAATAAGAGGATTCTTAAAGACGCCAGCCAGCCGTATGAATAACATGTTTCCTATGTTCGAAATCAACCTACTGATTTTCAGACAACATTATTCCCCTGAGTAGAGTAAAGAATTGCTGTGTGTAGTCTTTGCCCATCCCCTGTGATGGGCTTTTTTTTTACCTGAATCTGGCCAGATAATAAAAGAAAAGGCCCGCATAGCGGGCCCTGAAAAACTGAATGATAAAAGCGCTGTTATGCGGTTTTATTTAATTGCGCCAGACTCACCCACGTCTCCACTACAGTGTCCGGGTTCAGAGACAGACTATCGATGCCCTCATCCATAAGCCATGCGGCAAAATCCTGATGGTCTGACGGTCCCTGCCCGCAGATCCCGACATATTTTCCTTGCTGCTTCGCGGCCCTGATTGCCATTGAAAGCAGCGCCTTAACTGCCTCATTCCGCTCATCAAACAGCGCGGAGACGACGCCAGAATCGCGGTCCAGCCCCAGCGTCAACTGGGTCATGTCATTGGAGCCGATTGAGAAGCCATCAAAGTGCTGCAGGAACTGATCCGCCAGCAGCGCATTCGACGGAATCTCACACATCATAATAATCTTCAGCCCATTCTCGCCGCGCTTCAGTCCCTGACGCGCCAGCTCTTCTACCACGGCCTGCGCCTGATCAACGGTGCGCACAAACGGAACCATGATTTCAACGTTGGTGAGGCCCATCTCGTTGCGAACTCGCTTCACCGCTTCGCATTCCAGCGCAAAACAATCCCGGAAACTGTCGGCCACATAGCGACCCGCTCCCCGGAATCCCAGCATCGGGTTTTCCTCTTCCGGCTCGTAGCGTTCCCCCCCCACCAGGTTTGCATATTCATTGGTTTTGAAGTCGGAAAGTCGGACAATTACACGTTTCGGCGCAAATGCCGCGCCAAGCGTGGCAATTCCTTCAGTCAGGCGAGCGATGTAAAACTCCACCGGATTATCAAATCCTTTCGTCATTTTACGGATCTGCTGCTGCAATTCCGGCGTCTGCTGATCAAATTCCAGCAGCGCTTTAGGGTGGACGCCGATCATACGGTTGATAATAAATTCCAACCGCGCCAGACCTACACCTTCATTAGGCAGACAGGCGAAATCAAACGCGCGATCGGGGTTACCCACATTCATCATGATTTTCAGCGGCAGTTCAGGCAGCGAATCGACCTGCGAACTGGTGACGTCGAAGTCCAGCAGTTGATCATAGACGTAGCCGGTGTCGCCTTCAGCGCAGGAGACGGTGACCTTGTGCCCCTCTTTCAGACGATCGGTCGCGTCGCCGCAACCCACCACCGCCGGAATACCCAGCTCACGCGCGATGATTGCCGCATGACAGGTCCGGCCACCACGATTGGTGACAATCGCTGACGCCTTTTTCATGATTGGTTCCCAGTCCGGGTCGGTCATGTCGGTGACCAGAACATCGCCTTTTTCAATCCTGTTCATTTCGCTGATATCGTGGATTACCTTCACCACCCCTGCGCCAATACGATGACCGATGGCACGACCTTCAACGACGACGCTGCCCTGAGCCTGCAGCGTGTAGCGCTCCATCACCTGGCCATTTGAGCGCACGGTTTCAGGACGCGCCTGAACAATAAACAGCTTGCCGGTGTGTCCATCTTTGGCCCATTCAATATCCATCGGGCGCTGATAGTGCTGTTCAATCAGCACCGCCTGCTTCGCCAGCGCCTGCACTTCCTCATCGCTCAGGCAGAAACGGTCGCGCTCGGTCTCAGGCACATCTTCGATCCGCACCTGTTCGCCATGCGCCTGAGAATCGGCATAGACCATGCGAACCTTTTTCGAGCCCATATTACGGCGCACGATCGACGGACGATTGGCCGCCAGGGTTGGCTTGTGAACATAGAACTCATCCGGGTTGACTGCGCCCTGCACCACCATTTCACCCAGGCCTAATGCGGCGGTGATAAAGACCACCTGATCAAAACCGGACTCCGTATCAATGGTGAACATCACACCTGAGGCGGCCAGATCCGAACGCACCATACGCTGTATTCCCGCAGAGAGCGCGACGCCACGGTGGTCATAGCCCTGATGCACGCGGTAGGAGATAGCACGGTCATTAAACAGCGAGGCAAAAACATGCTTGACCGCCACCATGACGGCGTCAATGCCCTGCACATTAAGGAAAGTTTCTTGCTGGCCGGCAAAGGAGGCGTCGGGCATATCTTCTGCAGTTGCAGAGGAGCGGACAGCGAACGACGCGGCATCATCATCCGCAGAAAGCTGCTGATAAGCGTCAAGAATAGCGGACTCCAGTTCAGGCAGAAACGGCGTTTCCACCACCCACTGACGAATCTGCTTACCCGCTTTTGCCAGCGCATCAACATCATCAATATCGGTATCATCCAGCAGAGCGTAAATTCGCTGGTTCAGCCCGCTTTGATCGAGGAACAGGTTAAAAGCGTACGATGTGGTCGCGAAGCCATTGGGCACAGAAACGCCCAGCGACGACAAATTAGTAATCATTTCACCCAGGGAAGCATTTTTGCCTCCCACCCGGTCAACATCATGCATGCCAAGCTGGTTATACCAGAGCACGAGTGGCTGTTCGCTTTTACTGGACATTGAACTTATCCTTTATCAATGAATGGACACAGAGAGTAATCTGTTTTCAGCCTGGCATATCCCCCCCTCAATAACGATCTGGTGAATCGTTAAAGCAGAATTTCAGCCATAGTTTCGGAATTGTGAGGGCATTATTTTGCTGTTGCGCAAAGCCGTTATTTTTCTCTAAATTATTGATGAATCAGGAAATGGCAGATTTTCAGCCACTTAAGTATGGTTTTTTGTTGCGCAACAGGCGCGTAACTATTTGCGGCTTAATAAGGGTTTAAAAAGCAAAACCGGCTGAACGAAACACTTTTTCATTTTTAAGATAAAGCTGATACTGCGCACAAATAATCCGGATAAATATCCCGGAAATTAAAATCAGAGATGATTTATTTATTCGCATAGCTCATGCTGATTGCTCACTCTTGTCTGAGGCAGATTTTGTTATGACAACTGACAGAAGCGTTTTTTATATCTCCGATGGTACGGCTATTACGGCTGAAGTACTGGGTCATGCGGTGCTCTCGCAGTTTCCGGTCAATATCACCAGTCTGACGCTGCCGTTTGTTGAAAATATCCAGCGAGCGCTGGCGGTGAAAGCTCAGATTAATGCGCTCTATCAACGAAGCGGTGTCCGACCGCTGGTCTTTTTCTCCATTGTCACGCCGGAAGTGCGCGATATCATCGTACAAAGCGACGGCTTTTGTCAGGATATCGTGCAGGCGCTGGTCGCACCACTTCAGCAGGAACTGGGGTTATCGCCTGCGCCGGTTGCACACCGTACCCACGGACTGGATGCCAGTAACCTGGGTAAATATGACGCACGCATTGCGGCGATCGATTATGCCCTGGCGCATGATGACGGTATCTCGCTGCGCGGGCTGGAGGATGCGCAGGTGATTTTATTAGGCGTCTCGCGCTGCGGCAAAACGCCCACCAGCCTCTATCTGGCGATGCAGTTTGGTGTTCGCGCCGCCAACTACCCTTTTATTGCCGACGATATGGATAACCTTAAACTTCCGCCCGCACTGCGCGCGCATCAGAATAAACTTTTCGGGCTGACCATCGATCCGGAACGCCTGGCGGCGATACGTCAGGAGCGGGCAGAGAATACCCGTTACGCTTCAATGCGTCAGTGCCGACTGGAAGTAGGCGAAGTGGAAGCGCTGTTTCGCACCCATCAGATCCGCTATCTCAACAGCACCAACTACTCGGTGGAGGAGATTGCTACCAAAATTCTCGACATTATGGGCCTGACACGCCGCATGTACTGAAAGTCAAAGCGGGTCGGAGTTGTAAAGCCTCGCTGCCGTGGGTTTTGATTTCATGATTAAATCGCGGGTTGAATTCGCAGACTAATGGTTTATTGTGGCCACCATCACTTCCCGGTATTTCACCGCTGCGAAGAACCGTTTTCGAGAAAATCATGAACAAAACTGACGAACTGCGTACCGCACGCATTGGTAGTCTCATTACCCCCGCCAGCCTGGCGGCTGAGCATCCTGTCTCCTCAACGATTGCCGACAATGTCACCGCTGCCCGTAAACGTATTGCCCGTATTCTGACCGGGGAAGATCTCCGCCTTCTGGTGGTGATCGGCCCCTGCTCACTGCACGACCCGAAAGCGGCACTGGACTATGCTGAGCGTCTGAACGCGTTACGCAGTCGCTATGAGGATCGGCTGGAAATTGTGATGCGGGCCTACTTCGAGAAGCCGCGCACTGTCGTGGGCTGGAAAGGCTTAATCTCCGATCCGGACCTGGATGGCAGCTATGATGTGAATCGTGGTATCGGCATTGCCCGTCAGCTGCTGATTGATATCAACGCGCTGGGCCTGCCTACCGCTACGGAATTTCTGGATATGGTGATCGGTCAGTTTATCGCCGATCTGATTAGCTGGGGCGCGATTGGCGCACGAACCACCGAAAGCCAGATCCACCGCGAAATGGCGTCGGCCCTCTCCTGCCCGGTAGGCTTTAAAAATGGCACCGACGGCAATGTACAGATTGCCGTGGATGCGATTCGCGCCGCACGCGCCAGCCACATGTTCCTCTCGCCGGACAAACGGGGCCAGATGACCATCTATCAGACCAGCGGCAATCCGCATGGTCATGTGATCCTGCGTGGCGGCAAACAGCCTAACTATCATGCCAGTGATGTCGCGGCCGCGGCCGAAAGTCTGTTGGCGTTTAATCTGCCACAGCAGCTGGTGATCGACTTTAGTCACGGCAACTGCCTCAAACAGCATCGTCGTCAGATGGATGTCGCGGCAGAAGTGGCAGAGCAGATTAAAGCAGGATCGCAGGCCGTTGCCGGTGTGATGATTGAAAGCTTCCTGGAAGAGGGCAATCAGAAAGTGGTGAGCGGCGAGCCGCTGGTTTATGGCCAGTCGATTACCGATCCCTGCCTCGGCTGGCAGGAGAGCGAAAAAGTGCTCGCCCTGCTGGCCGACGCAGTTGCTCATCGACTCTGAATCTGAATTAGCTGGAGCAGCTCACCTCTAACGTTTTGCCCCAGTCCGGCGGCCGCTGACGATATTCAGCGGCTGTCTGATCGCTAAAGGGTTGCTGTAGCGCCTGATGCAGACGTGCCAGCGCCCCCTGCTCTCCCCGCTCCGCCTCTTCAATTGCCTGCTGTGCCAGATAATTGCGCAAAATTACCGCCGGGTTGGCCCCTTTCATCACGGCCTGACGTTCCGCATCGCTGACCTGCTCATCCATCAGACGACTGCGATAGCGTTGATACCAGCTATCAAATGCTCCACGATCGATAAACTCATCACGTAACGGTGTGCGGCTATCCGCCTGCTGAGTCTCACTCAGTAGCCGGAACGTCAGGGTGTAATCGCTATGCTCCTGCGTCATCAGTGCCAGCAGATCGGTCAGAATCTGATTGTCGCTGCTCTGCTGCGTCAGCAAGCCGAGCTTCGCCCGCATCCGTTCGCCCCAGACCCGCATCAGTTCAGGCTCGTAGGCGCTCAGTGCTGTTCGCAACTGCTCAGTGGTCAGCAGCCCCGACAGCGCATGGGCCAGGCGGTTAAGATTCCACATGCCAATCATCGGCTGATTTTCAAAGCTGTAACGTCCCTGATAGTCGCTGTGATTACAGATAAAGTCAGGCTGATAATCATCCAGAAAACCGTAGGGGCCATAGTCGATGGTCAGGCCAAGAATCGACATGTTGTCGGTGTTCATGACGCCGTGCGCAAAGCCAACGCTCTGCCATAGCGCAATCAGGCGCGCGGTGCGTAGCACAATGTCGGTAAACCACTGTTGATAGCGGTCTGCCTCATCTTTGAGATGCGCCCAGTGATGGCGAATAGCGTAATCAGCCAGCTGTTGTACGTTCTCCTGCTGCTGGCTATAAAAGTAATGCTCGAAATGACCGAACCGCAGGTGACTCGGTGAAATGCGCATCAGCATTGCGCCACGCTCTGTGGTTTCGCGGTAGACCGGCTCATCGCCAATCGACAGGGTCAGTGCCCGCGTGGTGGGAATACCCAGATGGTGCAGCGCTTCTGAGGCGAGAAATTCACGCACGCTGGAGCGGATCACGGCACGGCCATCGCCCATCCGCGAATAAGGTGTCAGACCCGCGCCCTTGAGGTGCCAGTCAAGTTTGCTGCCATCCTCACGACGCTGTTCACCCAGCAGGATACCGCGCCCGTCACCGAGTTGACCCGCCCAGACCCCAAACTGATGGCCGCTGTAGACCTGCGCCAGTGGCTGCATGCCGGGCAGTAATGCCGCACCGTGCCAGACCTCATGCCCCTTACCGACAAAGAGTGCGTTATCCAGCCCCATTGAGGTGGCAAGCGCTGCGTTATGATACAGCAGGCGTCCGCCTGCCAGTGGCGTGGGGTTCAGCGCGGTGTAACACCCGGTAAGCTCACGGAACCAGGTGTTGTCAAAAGATACCTTGCCTGAGGACATTGTTTCTCCCATGCGGTGCTCAGCGATATTGAGGTTAGAAAACCTCTAGTGTAACGCTGATATCGGGGATTAACAGGTTACATCAGCCGGGATGCTGAGAAGATGGCATGCGCTCATCGGCACAGAACAGCGAACGCAGCGCATTCGATTTCACAACCGGGAAAAACGCGCCCTGAAAGTCGGCTCCGCTCAACTGACTCGCTTTATCCAGTAACACTTCGTCATCAATGCCGCAAATAATAAGCCGGTCACAGTGGGCTCGGAAATTATCAATAATGCTCTGTATAAACGGCACAAACGAAGCACGTTTTGCCAGCGAATGAATAAACTCTTTATCCAGGCAAATGCAGCTAAATAAATTATCGTAGACCGCATTAGAGGGTGTTTTACCCGCGCCAAAATGTGAAAGCGCTAAATTAAACTCAGCATGCAGGCTCGCCAGGAGGGCATTATTTTTTCCCAGCTTTAGTTGCGGAAACGTTTCAGTGATATTCAACAGAATGAAGGGTAGCTGTTTTATTTTTCTCATCACTAATTCGCTGGCCAGCAGTGTCCGGGCCATACCTTCATCAAGGCGTATAAATGCTGAGACCGAGTGCGCTTCAAATAAACCGTGATTCTGCTCCAGCAATCCAATCTGACTTTGCAGCAGTCGCAGCTGCTGCGACTCATCAAGCTGCGGCAGCAGCAGATCCTGCGGCAGGGTGATAGGGGCACTTTCATGCACAAACTGCGTTACCAGCTCGACAGCGGTCAGCTGTCCGTCAACATCGCAGACAGGGTAAAACCAGATTTCCGACTGATAGTCGGCCGAAAGATGAATTTTCATTTTAATGCCAGAATATGCGGCGATGGTGATATCGTATAGCAATGGTCAGGCGCAGGCAATAGTGCCAAATCATTGAAGAGACGACCTTCTTTACCCTTCCATCGCCGTTTGACGACAGGCGATCACGCTTAAGCCAAATAGTGTCGATAAAACTGTGGTTATTAGTGGAATTAAATGACCGTTTATTATGTTTATTAAAATCACCCTTCGATAACTGTCATTTTGTATAAAACGTTTACTCTCTGTTTAGACTCTATTTAAAATTGGACTTAAGTCTGATTTAGCAGACCCGCTTTTAAATACGACGTGCCTGCCAGAACACTTTTCGCCAGTAGACATTGTCGAGCGAGGAGCGGATGACGCCCTGGCTGGTTGAAGCATGGATAAAAGCGTTATCGGTATCATAAATACCCACATGCAGGCCATTCTCGCCGCGACCGGTTTTGAAAAATACCAGATCGCCTGGCAGCAAATCATCTTTGCTGATTCGGGTGCCGATATCGCTTTGGGCTGAGGTGGTGCGCGGCAGTTGCAGCGCAAATTTATCGCGGAAGGTCAGATAGACAAAGCCTGAGCAGTCAACGCCGTTACGACTCATGCCACCATAGCGATAAGGCGCACCGCGCCAGTTACCGAGCTGATCGTTCAGTTCCGCGATCACAGTGATCGAATCAGAAAGACGGCCATTAATCGGCGGGGCGTGATGACTGCATCCCGTCAGCAACAGAACTAAAATTAGCAAACCCAGGCGCATCGCCAAATGTCCTTATCAGAAGTTGCAACCGGCTTAATGTAGCGGGAAAGCCCGCCGGGTAGCAAGTGTCAGGGCAATACGGTCAGCAGCGTGCGTCCTTCGAGTTCAAGCTGCCGGAAAGCAACCTGGTAGAGCGGTGTCAGGCGCTGCGGCGTCAAAACGTCTGAAGGTTCGCCCTGCGCTATCACCTGCCCTCTATCCATCAGCCAGACCCTATCTGCCTGTTGCAGGCTGTGGTTGAGGTCATGACTACTGGCGATAACACTGATGCCCGCCGCGCATAAGTCCGCAATCAGTTCGTCCACTGCTTTTTGCTGGGCGATATCCAGCGCTGTCATTGGCTCATCAAGGATCAGCAGCCGCCCATGTGAATTGACGTGGGGATCAATCTGCACACACACTGCCGCCAGCCTGACGCGCTGCCATTCTCCACCCGAGAGCCGGGTCAGTGAACATGCTAATTTATCCTGCAACTGAAGCCGTTGGAGCAGCGTGCTGATGCGCGCATCGGCCTGCGTTCCCGCCTGCTTCAGATGCAGACGTATATAGTGCCAGACCGGCATCTGGCTCAGCGGCGCCTGCTGCTGTGGCAGCCAGCCGCGAACCCGGGCAAGCAATGCGCTGTTCCAGTGACTCAGCGGCTGTTCGTCCAGCAGCACCCTGCCGGAGCCGTGTTGCAGTCCTGCGATCACACTGAGTAAGGTGCTTTTGCCTGCACCGTTCGGGCCTGCCACATGCAGCAGCTGACCGGCGGCAAGCTCACCGGTCAGTGAACACAGCCGTCCGGGGACGGCCGCCTGTTGCAGTCGCAACAGCATCTATTTTGCCAGCGCCTGCTTAATGGTTTCCAGAATAATAGGATCTTCCGGCGTCATGTCAGGTGCAAAACGCTGGATCACGCTGCCATCACGGCCAATGAGGAATTTTTCGAAGTTCCACAATATGTCGCCCTGCTCTTTTGGCGCACGCCCTTTACTCTCCATACGCTCGTAGAAACCACTGCCTTCTGGACGCACCGCGTTGGGACGGGCTGCAATCAGCTGGATATAAAGCGGATGACGCCCTGCGCCATTGACCTCGGTTTTGGCAAACATCGGGAACGTTACGCCATAGGTGGTGCTGCAGAAAGTTTTAATCTCATCACTGCTGCCCGGCTCCTGCTCCAGGAACTGATTGCAGGGAAAACCGAGTACGCTGAAGCCCTGATCCTGCCAGGCTTTCTGCAGGTTCTCCAGCTCTTCATATTGCGGCGTCAGACCACATTTCGATGCTACGTTGACCACCAGCAGTACCTTGCCCTGCCACTGTGACAGTGTAGTTTTTTCCCCATCGAGCGTAACCAGTTCAGTTTGATAAATGTTCATGCTGTTTCCTGTTGTGGATGCAGAATAGCCAGCCAAAGCTAGCGCGAAGATTTCACCAGTAAAATAATAAACAGCGGTGCGCCCAGTGTCGCCGTCACAACGCCTATCGGTAATTCTGCCGACGTCAACGCCAGACGCGCCACGATATCCGCCGCTAATAGCACCCCTGCGCCAGCCAGCGCCGATGCCGGCAGCAAATAACGGTGATCGCTGATGCCGCTCAGACGCAGCAGATGCGGGATCACCAGTCCGACAAAGCCAATAGCACCGGCCATCGCTACACTGATGCCCACCAGCCAGCCCATGGCCAGCACCAGCAGATTACGCCAGTAGAAGAGAGACAGCCCGAGCTGACGGGCGGATGTCTCTCCCAGCGCCAGCAGATTGAGAATCTGCCCGGTCACACCCAGGGCCAGCATCACCGGTAGCAGTGCCAGCATCATCCAGCCATAGCGCCAGTCAATCCCGCTGAATCCCCCCATCATCCAGTACATCAGCTGGCGCAGATCGAGGCTGGTGCTGAAATAGACCGCCCAGGTCATGATGGCACTACAGATAATCCCCAGCGCCACGCCGGTGAGCAACAGCCGGGTCACCGAAAGCTGACGATGGGCAAAATGCAGCAGGATAAGCGTAATGATCAGCGCACCGGCCATTGCGGCCAGCCCGAGGCTCCACAGCGAGCCGCTGCCCAGCAACATGCCGAGTACCAGGCCGATACCGGCACCATTTGAGACGCCGAGCAGGCCAGGCTCCGCTAGCGGATTAGTAAACAGCGCCTGCATCACAACACCGCACACCGCCAGTGACGCACCGACCAGCACCACCGCCAGGCTTCGGGGCAGCCGCAACTGCCAGACAAAGAGTCTGCCACTCTCCGTGAACCAGTGTGAGGGCGCGATCCAGCTGTCTCCGGCACAGAGGCTGAGACAGAGCAGCGCAAACAGTATAAATGCTAATGCAATAAGCCATTTCTGACCGCGTTGATCGGCCTGGTGCGCGAGCGGGTCGAGCAGTGACATAAGCAGGATTAGCTGAGAAAACAGAGATTTGATTGTAGAGGGATTACAGAAAAAAGAAAGGCTGATGCGTGGGTTTGCGTTGTGCTGGTTAGCGAATTCACTGACATGGCGGGCGGGAAGAATGTGCATTGAAACCATGAAAAAAGGCCGCTTGCGCGGCCTTTTTGAAACGCTGAAATTCAGTCAGTCTCTTTGGGTGTAGCGTTCTCTACGCGGCTTTTCAGCTTCTGTCCTGGGCGGAACGTTACTACGCGACGCGCAGTAATCGGAATATCTTCACCCGTTTTCGGGTTTCTGCCAGGACGCTGGTTTTTGTCACGCAGGTCAAAATTACCAAACCCAGACAGTTTTACCTGTTCTCCATTTTCCAAAGCGCGACGTACCTCTTCGAAAAACAGCTCTACTAACTCTTTGGCATCGCGTTTGCTCAGCCCAAGTTTCTCAAACAGGTACTCTGACATCTCAGCTTTTGTAAGCGCCATAGGTTCAATCCCTCAAGGTTGCCTGGAATCGCTCTTTTAATGCCGCAACGCATTTGCCAACGGTCGCGGCAATCTCCTCTTCTTCGAGTGTCCGGCTGGTATCCTGCAAAATCAGGCTGATTGCGAGGCTCTTGTAGCCCTCAGAAACGCCCTTACCGCGGTACACGTCAAACAAGTTTACGCCAACTACCTGATTTACGCCAACTTTCTTACACTCCGCGATGATATCTGCTGCAGGGACGTTTTCAGCCACAACAACAGCAATATCACGGCGGTTCGCCGGGAAGCGAGAAATCTCGCGCGCGTCAGGCAGGACGCGGTCTGCGACCTTATTCCAAAGCAGTTCAAAGACTAAGGTGCGGCCGTTGAGATCAAGCTTACGTTCCAGCTCAGGATGAACCACGCCGATAAATCCGATCCGTTCATCATGCAAATAAATCGCCGCGCTTTGTCCTGGATGCAACGCCAGGTTTGATTCGGCACGGAAGCGGATGTCATCCAGTTTGCCGGTTAAATCGAGCAGCGACTCTAAATCGCCTTTCAAATCATAGAAGTCAACTGTCTGACGCGCCAGATCCCAGTGCTCTTCAACGCGATTGCCGCTGATGACGCCAGCCAGCATAAGATCCTGACGGATGCCTAAATCAGCCTGGGTATCCGGCACAAAGCGTAACCCACTCTCAAACAGGCGCACGCGGCTCTGCTGACGGTTCTGGTTGTAGACTACCGCGCTAAGCAGGCCGGTCCAGAGTGAAAGACGCATGGTCGACATATCGCTGGAAATTGGGCTTGGCAGCAACAGCGCCTCTTCACCCGGGTGCAGCAGCTGCTGGATTTTCGGATCGACGAAGCTATAGGTAATCGCTTCCTGATAACCTTTATCCACCAGCAGGTTTTTAGCACGCTTTAGCGACAGATTTGCTTCGCGGTGCCGGGTCATGACCAGACCCGCCTGAACTGGCACATCCGGAATATTGTTGTAGCCGTAGATACGGGCCACTTCTTCAACCAGATCTTCCTCAATCGCCATATCGAAGCGCCAGCTCGGGGCGATTGCCTGCCATCGCCCTTCACCCACAGTCACTTCACAGCCGAGGCGCGTCAAAATGTCAGTGACCTGCTCATCCGCAATCACATGACCAATCAGACGGTCCAGCTTTTCACGACGCAGCGTAATGGTCGCCGGTACAGGCAACGCAGCCTGATGAGTTTTATCAATGATCGGACCCGCTTCACCGCCGCAGATTGACAGCAGCAGCTGGGTAGCACGTTCCAGCGCCGTGTGTTGCAGTGCCGGGTCAACGCCACGTTCGTAGCGATGAGACGCGTCAGTATGCAGACCATGACGACGCGCACGACCGGTGATGGAAAGCGGATCAAAGTAAGCGCATTCGAACAGGATGTTCTGTGTTTCGCTGTTCACGCCCGAATGTTCACCACCAAATATACCGGCCATCGCCAGCGCGTTCTGATGATCGGCGATTACTAACGTGTCACTTTGCAGGGTCGCTTCCGTGCCATCCAGCAGCTTGAGCTTTTCGCCCTCTGTCGCCATCCGAACCACAATACCGCCGTTAATACGGTCGAGGTCGAAGGCGTGCATCGGCTGACCCAGCTCCAGCAGAACATAGTTAGTGATATCGACCACCGGATCAATTGAGCGAATACCACATCGACGCAGCTTCTCTTTCATCCATAATGGTGTGGCAGCAGCAACGTTGACCCCTTTTACTACACGGCCCAGATAGCGCGGACAGGCATCCGTGGCGTCAACCTGAATCGGGAAAGTGTCATTTAGCTTAGCTGCGACAGGTTGCATATCCGGCACGTTCAATGGCAAACCGTTGAGCACCGCGACATCGCGGGCGATACCGATCAGACCCAGGCAGTCAGCACGGTTGGGCGTGACGCTGATTTCAATGGTGTTGTCATCCAGCTGCAGCCAGGCGCGAATGTCGGTGCCAACTGGCGCATCGGCGGGCAGTTCGATGATGCCGTTATGGTCGTCTGAAATCCCCAGTTCGGAGAAAGAGCAAAGCATCCCTTCAGACGGCTCACCACGCAGTTTTGCCGCTTTGATTTTGAAATCACCGGGCAGCACTGCGCCTACGGTGGCGACGGCGACTTTGAGTCCCTGGCGGCAATTGGGTGCGCCACAGACGATATCCAGCAGGCGATCGCCACCCACGTTGATTTTAGTCACTCGCAGCTTGTCTGCATTAGGGTGCTGACCGCACTCTACCACTTCCCCTACCACGACGCCGTGGAATGCACCAGCAACGGCGTCAATACCGTCCACTTCCAGACCAGCCATGGTGATTTGTTCAGACAGTGCGGCGCTGTCCAGGGCTGGATTTACCCATTCGCGTAACCAGAGTTCACTGAATTTCATTGGATATCCTGCCCTTACTTAAATTGTTTGAGGAAACGTAAATCATTTTCAAAGAAGGCACGCAGATCGGTGACACCGTAGCGCAACATGGTCAGACGCTCCATACCCATACCAAAGGCGAAACCGGAGTAAACTTCCGGGTCGATGCCGACGTTGCGCAGCACGTTAGGGTGAACCATGCCGCAACCCAGCACTTCCAGCCACTTGCCGTTTTTACCCATGACGTCCACTTCTGCAGAGGGCTCAGTAAACGGGAAATAGGAGGGACGGAAACGAATCTGCAAATCTTCTTCGAAGAAGTTGTTCAGGAAATCGTGCAGCGTGCCTTTCAGGTTGGTAAAGCTGATGTTTTTATCAACAATCAGCCCTTCCATCTGATGAAACATTGGCGTGTGTGTCTGATCGTAATCGTTACGGTAGACGCGACCCGGCGCAATAATGCGAATGGGCGGCTGCTGAGCCTGCATGGTCCGGATCTGCACGCCAGAGGTCTGGGTACGCAGCAGACGCGTGGCGTCGAACCAAAAGGTGTCGTGATCGGCACGCGCCGGATGGTGGGCAGGGATATTTAGCGCATCGAAGTTATGGTAATCATCTTCAATTTCTGGCCCGGTCACTACACCAAAGCCTAACTCACCAAAGAACGTCTCAATACGATCCATGGTGCGGGTAACCGGATGCAGGCCACCGTTCTCAATGCGACGGCCTGGCAGAGAGACATCAATGGTCTCTTCAGCCAGACGGGCATTCAGCGCCGCGGCTTCCAAAGCCTCTTTGCGCGCATTGAGGCGCTCGGTGACCTGCTGTTTCGCTTCGTTGATTACCGCCCCCGCTGCAGGGCGATCTTCTGCTGGCAGCTCACGTAATGTGGTCATCTGCAGTGTCAGATGTCCTTTCTTACCCAGATATTCGACGCGCACCGCGTCAAGGGCGGCGATATCCGTCGCCCCGTCGATGGCCGCCGTGGCGCTGGCCACCAGTTCTGCGAGTTGGGACATAGTTTCCTCTTTTTCCAGTCAGGCTGGTCAGTTCTCGTTGGGACCTGCCGGTCCAATATGTTAGCGCCAGAAACAAAAAAGCCTCCACGAGGGAGGCTTTCAGCGCGATTTTTCGTTTCTTCTCTTATGCGCAAAAGCCCCCGGATGTCAGGCGCTAAAGTAAAAAAAGAAACGGAAAATAGCAGCATTCATGCTTGCGGTTACCTTGTCATGCTATACAGGGGTACTATTGAAATGCTCAGCGAAGAAAATGTCAATCTTTTGCGTAAGTTACGGGCAATAAAAAAGGGAGCAAGCTCCCTTTTCCATCTGACTTACGCCAGGGCTGATTTCGCTTTTTCGACCAGTGCAGAGAATGCCACTTTGTCGAATACCGCGATGTCTGCCAGGATCTTACGGTCAATCTCAATGGCTGCTTTTTTCAGACCATTGATGAAACGGCTGTAAGACATGCCGTTCTGACGCGCCGCTGCGTTAATACGCGCGATCCACAGCTGACGGAACTGACGCTTACGTTGACGACGGTCACGGTAAGCATACTGACCAGCTTTGATAACAGCCTGGAAGGCAACACGGTAGACACGTGAACGTGCACCGTAATAGCCTTTAGCTTGTTTTAAGATTTTTTTGTGACGTGCGCGAGCAACTACACCACGTTTTACACGAGCCATTTAGCTCTCCTGTTTAATATTCTGAATTAATGAAAAAATTTTACTTATGCGTACGGCAGGCAGGCAATAACCAGACCCAGATCGCCTTTTGACACCATGCCTTTAGGGCGCAGGTGACGTTTACGCTTAGTAGATTTTTTAGTCAGAATATGACGCAGGTTTGCGTGTTTACGCTTGAAGCCGCCAGAAGCGGTCTTCTTGAAGCGCTTAGCCGCGCCACGTACAGTTTTAATCTTTGGCATTTTAATAAATATCCACTTCGCATTGTTAATAACATGACCCAGACAGGCGAACAGATAACCGCACAGCGCGAACGCTGCGCGGCAATTGCTACTTGAAAGCCTACTGTTTCTTCTTAGGAGCGAGCACCATGATCATCTGGCGGCCTTCGATCTTCGAAGGGAAGGATTCGACAATGGCCAAATCCAGATCTTCACACAGATCTTTACGGACGCGGTTAAGCACTTCCATACCGATCTGCTGGTGCGCCATCTCACGACCGCGGAAACGGAGAGTGATTTTAGCTTTATCGCCATCTTCCAGAAAGCGAATCAGGTTGCGTAGTTTGACCTGATAGTCGCCATCATCGGTTCCAGGACGGAATTTGATTTCCTTAACCTGAATAACTTTTTGCTTTTTCTTCTGTTCCTTAGAAGATTTGCTTTTTTCATAGAGGAACTTGCCGTAATCCATGATGCGGCAGACCGGCGGTTCGGCATTCGGGCTGATCTCGACTAAGTCGCCACCCGCTTCCTCGGCTTTTTCCAAAGCTTCGCGTAATGTAACAATGCCAATCGGCTCGCCATCCATGCCTGTTAAGCGCACTTCAGTTGCGCGGATTTCACTGTTGATTTTGTTCGGACGCGTCGGTAATACTCGTTTTCCGCCTTTAATACTTTATTCCTCCAATTGGTGAAGATTTCGGCTGCGAACCTCTTGTTGCAATTTCTCAACAAACACATCGACATCCATCGACCCAAGGTCTTTACCACGGCGGGTGCGAACGGCAACTTTGCCAGATTCCACCTCTTTATCACCGCAGACCAACATATAAGGGACGCGACGTAATGTGTGCTCGCGGATTTTAAAGCCTATCTTCTCATTTCTCAAGTCTGCCTTCACACGAATGCCAGCATTCTGCAGCTTACGCGTCAAAGACTCAACATATTCTGCTTGTCCATCGGTAATATTCATTACCACGACTTGCAGCGGTGCCAGCCAGGTTGGAAAGAAACCGGCAAATTCTTCGGTCAGAATACCGATGAAACGTTCCATTGATCCCAGAATCGCACGGTGAATCATCACTGGCGTCTGACGATCATTGTTTTCACCCACGTAGGTTGCTTCAAGGCGTTTTGGCAGGGAGAAGTCTAGCTGAACGGTTCCGCACTGCCATGCGCGATCAAGACAATCGTACAAAGTGAACTCAATTTTAGGGCCGTAAAACGCGCCTTCGCCTGGCTGGAACTCAAACTCAATACTGTTTTCGTTCAGCGCGGCGGCCAGATCTTCCTCGGCGCGATCCCACATTTCATCTGTACCGATGCGCTTTTCAGGACGGGTGGATAACTTCACCACAATTTTTTCAAAGCCGAAGGTGCTGTACATGTCATAAACCATGCGAATACAGCTGTTCACTTCATCACGCACCTGCTCTTCAGTACAGAAGACGTGAGCATCATCCTGCGTAAAGCCACGTACGCGCATCAGACCATGCAGCGCACCTGATGGCTCATTACGGTGACAGCTGCCGAACTCAGCCATACGCAGCGGCAGGTCACGGTAGGATTTCAGACCCTGATTAAAGATCTGAACATGCCCCGGACAGTTCATCGGTTTGATGCAATATTCACGATTCTCAGATGAGGTGGTGAACATCGCTTCTTTGTAGTTTTCCCAGTGCCCGGTTTTTTCCCACAGGACGCGATCCATCATGAAGGGACCTTTAACTTCCTGATACTGGTACTCTTTTAGCTTGCTGCGGACAAACACTTCCAGCTCGCGGAAGACGGTCCATCCGTCATTATGCCAGAAGACCATGCCTGGTGCTTCTTCCTGCATATGATAGAGATCCAACTGCTTACCGATCTTACGATGATCACGCTTCGCCGCCTCTTCCAGACGCTGCAGATACGCTGCCAGTTGCTTTTTGTCTGCCCATGCGGTGCCATAAATACGCTGCAGCATTTTGTTGCTGCTGTCGCCGCGCCAGTAGGCGCCAGAGATCTTCTGCAGTTTAAAATGATGGCAGAACCGCATGTTCGGCACGTGCGGACCGCGGCACATGTCGATATATTCCTGGTGATGATACAGGCCAGGCTTATCGTCATGGCTGATATTTTCATCAAGAATGGTGGTTTTGTAAATTTCGCCGCGCGCCGCAAAGACGTCGCGTGCTTCCTGCCAGCTGACTTTCTTCTTCACCACATCGTAGTTGGTTTCAGCCAACTGATGCATGCGTTTTTCCAGCAGGTCGATATCTTCCTGGGTCAGAGTATGATCGATGTCGACATCATAATAGAAGCCGTTATCAATGACCGGGCCAATCGCCATTTTAGTATCCGGCCACAGCTGTTTAATCGCATGCCCTAACAGGTGCGCACAGGAGTGACGGATGATTTCCAGACCCGCTTCATCTTTAGCGGTGATGATCGCCACGGCGGCGTCTTCAGTGATGGGATCGACCGCGTCAACCAGTTCACCATTAACGCGGCCAGCGATACAGGCTTTCGCCAGACCAGGACCGATGTCCAGCGCAATATCCATCACACTGACAGGGCGGTCAAACGCGCGCTGGCTGCCATCAGGAAGCGTAATTACAGGCATTTCATATCCTTATTTGCAGTGGTAAGCCACACGAAAGCCTACGTGCAACGTAATGTAAAATTAGTGACCTGGCGTGATATCAGACCCACATTGTCGGAATGTCGCCAGGATTGCAGTGCGGAGCAGATGATAGCAGTTTTCCCCGCCGAGAAAAACCATCCCCTTTTCGCTAAGCCATGGAGAGAATAAAAAAAAACGGCCTGACGCAATGTCAGGCCGCCGGGTAGATCACAGGCAAAAAAACGCTTACATCGCGTAAGAGAGCATGATTGACGTTTTGGTATCGGTACGATCCGGAGCCGACTCAGGCGGATTGTTATTCCAGGTAACATTGTAAGCCAGTTTCAGCGCGAAATGGCTGTTGATAGCCACCTGCAGACCGGTCTCGGAGTTCACCGTGGTGTCTTCTCCGAAGCTGCTCAGCACTGACACGCCCTGAATAAATTTTGTAGTGTCGGTCAACTGCCATTGATAGCTGACGGCACCATAGCCCAGCGCTTTAGTCTGATGACCGCCAGCGTGATAATCGTCATAACGCACACCCGGACCAAATTCCGCACGCAGTGAGTGCACTGGACCATTCAGAAACTGACGACCGTAACCGGCAGTCAGCACGTCCCGTGAATCGTAACCGTTGAAACGATCGCTTAACCAGCTCGCCTGTCCAAAGAGGTAGTCATACGCGCTGACATTGTAACGTGAACGACCACCGATATTGTAAGTCTCAGAAGAGCGCTCATCGTTTGACGAGGTGTTAGCTGCATTACCCCACAAGCTGTAAGCCATAGATGACTGATACCAGGTCATGTTGGTCTGAGCTGTCATTGATGAACTGGTGGTGTTGCCGGTTTGCGCCAGATATCCCGCAGCAGCAGAACCTTCGAACGGCTTTTTAGCCGTGGAAGGGTCATCCATTGAAGTAAATACGGCGTTATCGGCCAGTGCCTGGTGACAAAAAGCTCCGGCGGAGAGCAAAAGAACAGCAGACAGCTTGTTGTAGGCTTTCATTAAATGTGATCCGTGCGACTGTTTAAAAAACGGAGAGTCTGAAGTGTTTTGCCGGGCATTCAATGCAATTTACGGTAAGTTTTGTAAAAAAATATTAACTTACACTAAATGCCTGTAATCAACCTGGCAACCCATGTTAATTGGGACTCATCTTATTAACGTCGCGCATTATAGTGCTGCCCGGCCGAAAAGCCAGATACAAGGGCAGAAGATTTTTAGCGACGGCACTGGCTCCTGACACGGATTTACGCTGTATCTCACGTCAGACATGCAGCATCCCCTTCATAATTCGCATGATTTTTCACCATGGTCTACGCTCAGTTCAGTTTCTCTTCCCCGGAGGTGCCTCATGAGCAACAATACCTTAACCCGCTATATCGTGACCTTTGATTATCAGGAATCGGGATTAAGTGATATCCTGGAACTGACCAGCGCGATGACCGCCGCAGGTTTCACCACCACCCTGGTCGACGACAACGGTCACCCACATGAACTGGGCACGAACAGTTATGGCATTGTTAGCACGCTGGAGGCTGAGGACTTACGACAACAGGTCACCGTTGCCGGTGAAAGTGCTCTGGGTCAGAAGCCCAATGTGACTGTCATAACCTTCGAAGAGTATCTGCGCGACATCGCCGATCATCGCGCCACTCCCTCAGCGCCAGAATAAGTGGTGCAATTACGCTGGTTTTTGGTGAATATTTACCCATTACAATCGGACTTACGCAGCGAATAACGAGGATAGCCCTATGTGGTCAGCCATTAGTCGTCTGTTAAGCGAGCAATTAGGCAACGCCGAAATCACTCAACGTCACGCCCTTGCGGGTGGTGATATTCATCCCACCTGGCATATCCGCTACGGCGACCACGACATCTTCGTCAAAAGTAACAGCCGCGAGATGCTGTCGCTCTTTACCTGGGAAGCCGATCAACTTGCCTTGCTGGCACGCACCGGCACGGTTCGGGTGCCGAAAGTGTATGGTGTGGGTCATCATCGCGAGGAGAGCTTTCTGCTGCTGGAGTATATCAGGCCACAACCGCTTGATGAGCAGAGTGCGTATCAGCTGGGTCAGCAGCTGGCGCAGCTGCACCAGTGGAGCGAACAGACACAGTTCGGCCTCGATTTTGACAATAACATCACCACGACGCCCCAACCCAACAGCTGGCTGCGACGCTGGTCAGTTTTTTTCGCCGAACAGCGCATCGGCTGGCAGCTACAGCTGGCGGCGGAAAAGGGGATTCAATATGGGGATACTGAACTGATCGTCGCCTCTGTGCAGCGGGTACTCGCATCACACCATCCGCAACCGTCGCTGCTGCATGGTGATCTCTGGCCGGCTAACTGCGCCAGCAGTGACAGCGGCCCCTGGCTGTTCGATCCCGCCTGCTATTGGGGCGACCGCGAATGCGATTTAGCGATGCTGAGTTGGTTTCCCAATCTGCCTCGCCAGATTTACGACGGCTATCAGGCTGTGTGGCCGCTACCGGATGGTTTTTCGCAGCGCCTTCCGGTCTACCAGCTCTACTATCTGCTGAACCGGGCTAACGTATTTGGCGGGCACTGGCCTGGCGATGCACAGTTCGCCATCGGCCAGTTGCTGGATGAGGATGCGCTCGGCACGAGTCAGGCCAGACCGGCCTGACCGAGATGGCTGTCAGATAAAGCCCAGCAGCGACAGTGCAAAATAACCGGCTATCGCAATCACGACCGGCAGGATATAGAGCGGGAAGACCTGCAGGAAGATGGTGTGGCGAGGTACGCGCACCTTCTCTTCCAGTTGCTGACGGCTGCGCCCTTCACTGCCCTTTGCCTGTTCCAGAATCATCTGATCTTCAATGCCCTCTTTAACGTGACGCGACTGACGTCCCATCCGCGCGCCTGACGACTCCAGCGCCAGCCCGACAAAAATCAGAATGTAGATCAGCCAGAAACCCAGGTTCATCTGACCGTTAAATTCCGGTACCGGCGAGTTATGCCAGAAGACATTCAGGAACGGCGTGTTGAAGCGAAGCATATCGACGATGACATGGACGAAATCGAGCATGACAGCATCAATGCCTGGCTGCTTCTCGCTGTGCTTAAACATAAAGCTTAATACCGAAATAATGGTCGACAACAGCGCCACTAAAAAGAGCACCCAGCCCGCCACGCGTTTAAGGATGGCAATACGGCCAGCCTGTTGATAGGTCATAATATCTCCTGAACCCGGAATCCAATTTGTCGTCAGTCTACCTGCCAACCGTGAAATTTCCCAAATAAAGCGTGACTGGTCGGGCAGAGAGTAAGCCTGCAGAGAATCATGTTAAGGTAAAAACCACTTTATAAGGAGCCCCCCTGATGCCCTATCACCGTCCTGTCCTTGCCGCCCTGTTTGATATGGATGGCTTACTGATCGATTCCGAACCTCTGTGGAATCAGGCTGAGCTGGATATCTTTTCAACGCTGGATGTAGACCTTTCACGTCGCAGTGAAATGCCCGACACCCTGGGTCTGCGTATCGATCAGACTGTGCGGATGTGGTACGAAACGCTGCCCTGGCAGGGCCCCTCTCAGCAAGAGGTCACCGAGCGCATTATTAAGCGTGCCATGACGCTGGTCGATCAGACGCGGCCACTGCTGCCAGGCGTCGAAACGGCGCTCCAACTGTGCCGGGAACAGGGGTTGAAAATCGGCCTTGCTTCAGCATCGCCGCTAATGATGCTGGAACAGGTGCTGGAGATTTTCAATCTGCGCACCTATTTCGATGTACTGGCTTCAGCAGAAGCACTGCCCTACAGCAAGCCCCATCCGCAGGTCTATCTCAACGCTGCCGCCAGCCTGGCGATTGATCCACTCCACTGTGTCACGCTGGAAGATTCGTTTAACGGCATGATCGCCACCAAAGCTGCGCGTATGCGATCTATTGTGGTGCCCGCCGCTGAACACCGTGACGATCCCCGCTGGGCGTTGGCGGATGTCCGGCTGGACAATCTGACACAGCTCGGCCTGCAGCATCTACAGGGATAATAAACAGCCCGCCCACAGCGGGCTATTTTCTTCCCCTTGCACCTGTTGCTTGATCTGGCCACAAAAAAAGTAAAACAACGTTTCATTTTTATTGAATTCCCCTCCCGCTCTGCCTAATATGCCCAAAGCGTTCCCCATTCGGGGGCATGAATAACCTGTTCTGCAGAGAGGCCTGAGATGGACGTTCGCCAAAGCATTCATAGCGAGCACGCTAAACGACTTGATACTGACGCATTGCGCCGCGAGTTCCTGATTGAAAATATCTTTACCCCCGATAATTACACCCTGACTTACAGCCATATCGACCGTATTATCATTGGCGGCGTTATGCCGGTGAATAACCCGGTCACTCTCGGTGATGAGATGGGAAAACAGCTGGGCGTCACTTATTTTCTCGAACGCCGTGAGCTGGGTATGATCAATATTGGTGGTCCGGGTCTGGTAGAGGTTGACAGTAAACCGTGGGAAATAGGGCACGAAGAAGCGCTCTACATCGGCAAAGGTGCGCGCAACCTGCTGTTCCACAGTCTGAACCCCGCGCAGCCCGCAAAATTTTATTACAACAGTGCGCCGGCACACAGCACCTTCCCGGACAAAAAGATCACACTGCAGGAGGCGGCCACCGCGACGCTGGGAGATGCCGCAACCTCTAATCGACGCACCATTAACAAATTCATCGTGCCGGATGTGTTGCCCACCTGCCAGCTCACCATGGGCTTAACCCGACTGGATGAAGGTAGCCTGTGGAACACCATGCCCTGCCACACCCACGAACGCCGCATGGAAGTCTACTTCTACTTCGATATGAGTGAAGAGAGCACCGTCTTCCACATGATGGGAAAACCACAGCAAACCCGCCATCTGCTGGTACACAACGAGCAGGCGGTCATCTCACCCAGCTGGTCAATTCACGCCGGTGTCGGCACACAGCGTTACACCTTTATCTGGGGCATGGTGGGTGAGAATCAGGTCTTTGATGACATGGACCACGTCAAAATCAGTGAACTGCGCTGAGCAGAGGAGAAATATCATGGTACTCAATACGTTTAACCTGGAAGGAAAAGTGGCGCTGGTGACTGGGTGTAACACCGGTTTAGGGCAAGGCATGGCGCTGGGTCTGGCTCAGGCGGGCTGTGATATCGTCGGCGTTAACCGTGATGGCCCGGAGGATACTCAATGCAAAGTTGAGGCGCTGGGTCGCCGCTTCTGGCCAGTGCAGGCCAATCTGATGCAGACTGGTGTGGTGGCCTCTGTGGTTGAACAGGCGCTGGCTGCTGCAGGTAAAATAGACATTCTGGTTAACAATGCCGGAATAATCCGGCGTGAGGACGCACTGAATTTCAGCGAGCAGGACTGGGATGACGTGATGAATCTCAATAGCAAGAGCCTGTTTTTCCTGTCTCAGCAGGTTGCCCGACAGTTTATCGCGCAGGGTAACGGCGGCAAGATCATTAATATCGCCTCCATGCTTTCCTTTCAGGGTGGTATTCGGGTGCCCTCTTATACGGCGTCGAAAAGTGCCGTGATGGGACTGACTCGTCTGATGGCCAACGAGTGGGCAAAACATGGCATTAACGTCAATGCCATTGCCCCCGGCTACATGGCCACCAACAATACTGAACAGCTTCGCAATGATGAGGCCCGCAGTGAAGAGATCCTCGGCCGTATTCCAGCCGGACGCTGGGGCGTGCCTGATGACATGATGGGTCCGGTGGTCTTTCTGGCTTCTTCCGCGTCTGACTATATCAATGGTTACACCCTGGCCGTGGATGGTGGCTGGCTGGCGCGTTAATCGTTCTGGCGGACAGTGGTTGATCGCTGTCCGCCCTGTTAATAAAATTCATGCTTCGTTACAGCGTCACATGTTCTCATTTACTGGATAAATCCCTATACTGGATGCATCGACAGTTTTCTTTGTAACCAGGTCCTATCATGACGGGCGAAGGCCACATCATTTTTGCCATTGCCAGCGCTATTTTTGCTAAGCGTGCTGAGCTAACACCGGTGCTGGCGCAGGCCGACTGGTGGCATCTTGTTCCCTCAGCCCTACTGACATGTCTATTGCCCGACATCGATCACCCTAAATCTCTGCTGGGACAGCGATTGCGCTGGATCTCTCATCCTATTGCGCGTGCATTCGGCCATCGGGGCTTTACCCACAGTTTGCTGGCGGTCGCCGCCGGTTTGTGGCTTTTTCAGGTAAACCTGCCCCAATCGTCGCCAATACCTGCTGATGTTCTGCAGGGTCTGACGCTGGGCTATCTCAGCCATATTGTGGCCGATATGCTGACGCCAGCCGGAGTTCCGCTGCTATGGCCTTGCCGGTGGCGCTTCCGCCTGCCGATTCTGCGCAGCCAGAAAGGCAACCAACTTGAGCGGGCACTGTGTCTGGGATTGGTGGGATATGCGTTGTGGTTTCCGGTGGGAATGCCCTCTTTTGGTGCCAATGGCTGGCCGTCTCAACTGTTTGATACGCTACAAAATGGCGTAGGGAGATTGATTTCCAGTCATAATGCGCAATAAAACAGCGTAAGGCGCCATTAAGTTATAAAACATACCATTTGGATATAAGGCCCCCTCTCCGCCTGCTGTTACCATTCCCGCTGTCTTAATTCGTGATTAACATTATGCGGCCTTCCCCAGATGGAAGGCCGCATTACTCTGGAGTTTCAGCATGAACCTTCCTCTTACACTTAATATCGTGGCTTTTGTGGTGCTGCTGGTATTGCTCTCCCGCTTCAGTCGTCAGAACTGGAGCCTGTCGAAAAAAGTGCTGACCGGTCTGGTGACTGGCGTGCTGTTCGGCCTGGTTTTGCAGTTGATCTACGGTGAAAACAGCGCAGTAGTAAAAGAGTCGATTAGCTGGTTTAACATCGTCGGTAATGGCTATGTCCAACTGCTGCAGATGGTAGTCATGCCGCTGGTATTTGTTTCCATTCTGAGCGCGGTCGCCCGTCTGCATAACGCCTCATCGCTGGGGAAAATTAGCATACTGACCATTGGCGTACTGCTATTTACCACCGCTCTCTCGGCGCTGGTAGGTGTTTTCGTCACTGGCCTGTTTGGTCTGAGCGCGGAAGGACTGGTACAGGGCGTGCAGGAGACCGCGAGGCTCAGTGCTATCCAGAGCAACTACGTCGGTAAAGTGTCTGACCTGAGCGTGCCACAACTGGTGCTCTCCTTTATCCCGAAAAACCCGTTTGCCGATCTGACCGGAGCTAATCCAACCTCAATTATCAGCGTGGTGATTTTTGCCGCCTTCCTGGGTGTAGCTGCACTGCAGTTGCTGAAAGATGATGAAGTTAAAGGGCAGCGCGTGCTGGTAGCGATCGATACGCTGCAGTTGTGGGTAATGAAGCTGGTTCGTTTAGTAATGAAGCTGACGCCCTACGGTGTACTGGCGCTGATGACCAAAGTCGTTGCCGGTTCTAACCTGCAGGACATCATTAAGCTGGGCAGCTTTGTGGTCGCTTCTTACCTCGGTCTGGCGATCATGTTTGGTGTCCATGCCCTGCTGCTATCGGTGAACGGCATCAACCCGTTGCGCTTCTTTCGTAAAGTGTGGCCGGTTATCACCTTCGCCTTCACCAGTCGCTCTAGCGCGGCCAGTATTCCGCTGAGCGTCGAGACCCAGACCCGTCGTCTTGGCGTGCCGGAATCGATTGCCAGCTTCTCAGCCTCCTTTGGTGCCACTATCGGCCAGAATGGCTGTGCCGGTCTCTATCCGACCATGCTGGCAGTGATGGTTGCGCCAACGGTCGGCATCAACCCGTTTGACCCGCTGTGGATTGCGACGCTGGTCGGGATAGTGACGCTGAGTTCGGCTGGCGTTGCTGGTGTCGGCGGTGGTGCGACCTTTGCCGCGCTGATTGTACTGCCTGCGATGGGGCTGCCAGTCACCCTGGTGGCACTGCTAATTTCGATTGAACCACTGATTGATATGGGGCGTACTGCACTGAACGTTAACGGTTCCATGACCGCAGGTTCGCTAACCAGTCGCTGGTTAGGTCTGACCGATAAACGCGTGCTGGAGAGCGACGACAACGCCGAACTGGCACACCGCTAATCGCCGTTATACCTGGCGCATCCGCGCCAGGTTGATCCCCCTTCTTCTCCCTAATCTCCCTCAATGATGGCGACGCCGTTAAGAAAGTGTTAAGCATGGTAAACAGGCGAAAATTCGCCGCTTTAGTGCTTGTCTTTACCCGGTAAAAAGCGAATTCTGCATCCAGTCTTATGCGGAGAACACCTGATGAAAAAAATTATCGCCTCGCTTCTGACGCTGGCGCTGTTGATGCCAGCTCTGGCTTTCGCCCACCCCGGCGACTGGGGGCCACCGGGTGGATCGGGACGACATGGCGGACCCGGGCCACACTGGGGCGGCCCCGGCCCGGTGCGCTTTTTGCCCGAGGCCGCAACCGCGGTGCTGATAGGCGGACTGACCTATTACCTGCTGAACGGCAGTTATTATCAGCGTCATGGCGATGAGTATGTAGTGGCAGAACCGCCTTTAGAGTCTCGGGTCAGCAGTGAAATGCGGGTACTCGACTTTAACGGCAAACGCTTCTATGTGCAGGCTGGACACTACTACCAGCGGCAGATAGACGGCGATTATGTTGAGGTACCGCGCCCGGCCGGATTGTAATCAGCGCCCAACGAAAAACGGCCCGTCATCATGACGGGCCGTTTGCTATTCAGGGAGACGGTTACTGCTGAACCTGCGGATCAGTATCATATTCCGCACAGCTCTGGAAGCCGTAGTTCATGACACGGCCCGTGTCGTTATAGCTCACGAAGTAAGTCTGAGCTTTACCGTCGCGCTGACCCAGCACGTAAGTCTGACAAGTGCCACGCGCGTGAACCATGGTGATTTCAGTAGAAGGCGTGCCGGCGATCTGGCGAACCTGATCACGGGTCATACCCTTTTTAACATCCTTTACAACTGGCTTAGTCACGTAGCTTTCCGCACGATCGTAAGTCGTACAACCAGACAGTGCAGCCAGTGTCAGTGCCGCAGCGATACATCCCATCACTTTATTCATCTTGTTGTTCCTCATTTATTGTCCGTGTGGAGACAAGCCTGGAACATAAATGCTGATTTATCAAGTTTATGAGGAACAATTAGCGGGATGACAAATGTCAGAATTTGGTAAAGAAGGCTGTTTTGCTGTCAACGCAGACGTATACTTCCCGGCAAAACAGCAACCCGATAACGACACGTTTTACGACATAGCTCTTACATCGTCGCAGGCACAGATCGCTGTGACTGACGCATTATCGGACACTGTGCTTCACAGCCTTACTCACTTTCTGTTTACCCCATCGCTGACTAATCCGAGGATAAATGACCCCTGCACATTCCAACCGCCTGGTTTACGCCATTACGCTGGGCCTGCTGGCCGCACTCGGCCCGCTCTGCATCGACCTCTATCTGCCTGCACTGCCACAAATGGCACAGGATTTGCACACCGAAACCGCTACTGCACAGCTGAGTCTGACGGCTGGCCTGTTGGGCCTGGGCTTTGGCCAGTTGCTCTTTGGCCCGATGAGCGATAAGTTCGGCCGCCTGCCCCCGCTGACCCTGTCACTGATTTTGCTGTTTATCGCTTCAATGGGCTGTGCGCTGGCACAGGATATTAACCAGCTACTGCTGGCGCGGTTGTTCGAAGGATTAGCAGGCGCGGGCGGCGCGGTACTGTCACGGGCGATTGCACGCGATATGTACAGCGGTCACGAGCTGACGCGATTCTTCGCGCTGCTAATGCTGGTCAATGGTCTGGCGCCGATCGGCGCACCGGTACTGGGCGGTATGCTGATGACGATTTTAAACTGGCGTGGCATCTTTATGGTGCTGGGCGGTATTGCCATTTTGCTGATCCTGCTGGCGCGCTGGAAGCTGCATGAAACCCTGCCCGAAGCACGTCGCAGTAAAGGATCGATTTTGTCCGCCTACGCTGCATTAGGCCAGGTGATAACCCACCGCCCCTTTATGGGCTTCTGCCTGACCCAGGGCTTTATGATGTCCGGCATGTTCGCCTATATCGGTGCCTCACCGTTCGTGCTGCAACAACTCTATGGTCTTTCTCCCCAGGCCTTTAGCTTCTGCTTTGCGGCAAACGGGTTTGGCCTGGTCATTGCTTCGCAAACCAGCGCCCGCCTCTGTCCGTTATGGGGGGAATATCGCGTGCTGAAAGGCGGGCTGACGCTGGCCTTTGTCGCCTCCAGCCTGCTGTTACTGGCCGCGCTGCTTCAGGCACCTTTAGCTCTGCTGCTGGTAGCACTCTTCTTTACCATCGCCAGCAATGGTGTTATCGCCACTACCGCCTCGTCACTGGCGATGCAAAGTCAGGGCCATCGCGCCGGCAGCGCTTCCGCGGTGATTGGCGTCACTATGTTCACGCTGGGTGCGATTACCGTGCCGATCACCGGCATCGGCGGCACCTCGGTGCTGAGCATGTGTGCCACCATTTTTGGCTGCTTTATGACGGCGATTTTGATGTTTAGCGTACTGGCGAAAAAACCACTGCCACAGTTAAAAACTCACTGATTTCGCAACGTTTAGCTGTAATCAGTTATCGCTTTGGCTTGTTGTTTTCGCTCAGGCACGTTAGCTTTACTAAAACGTTCGCATTGAGCCGACGGGCCACTGACCTGAGGAGAAGTTCATGTCACTGCAGCAGGAAATTATTGAAGCACTGGGTGTGAAGCCCACTATCGACGCCGACCAGGAAGTGCGCGTCAGCATCGATTTTCTCAAAGCCTATCTGAAACGTCACAGCGCGCTGAAAACGCTGGTGCTGGGGATCAGCGGCGGTCAGGATTCAACCCTGGCGGGCGCGCTGGCGCAGCGGGCGATCTCGGAACTGCGCCAGGAGAGCGGTGATAACGACTACACCTTTATTGCCGTACGTCTGCCCTATGGTGTGCAGGCGGATGAGCAGGATTGCCAGGACGCGCTGGCCTTTATCCGACCAGACCGTTCGCTGGTAGTAAACATCAAAGAATCGGTACTGGCCAGTGAGCGCGCGCTGAAAGATGCGGGCATTACCCTTTCCGATTTTATACGCGGCAATGAAAAAGCTCGTGAGCGAATGAAAGCGCAGTACAGTATCGCCGGCATGACCAAGGGTGTGGTCGTCGGCACCGATCACGCAGCCGAAGCGGTCACCGGTTTCTTCACTAAATATGGTGATGGCGGTACTGACATTAATCCTCTGTTCCGCCTGAACAAGCGCCAGGGCAAGCAATTGCTGAAACAGCTTGGCTGCCCGGAACACCTCTATCTGAAAAAACCCACCGCCGATCTGGAAGATGATCGTCCTGGCCTGCAGGATGAAGTGGCGTTGGGGGTCACCTACGAGATGATTGATGACTACCTGGAAGGCAAAAGTATCAATCCTGACAGCGCCCGAATCATCGAAGGCTGGTATCAGAAAACCGAACATAAACGTCGTCCGCCGATCACAGTATTCGACGACTTCTGGAAGTAATCCTGCGCCTCCTTTGCCCCGGCAGGGGAGGCTTCTCTCACTGACCTTGTTGATCACTGCATGTCTGCCACCGTTACGCGCGCGACCCTCATCGGGCTTATTGCCATTGTTCTCTGGAGCACCACCGTTGGCCTGCTGCGCAGCGTCAGTGAAACCTTTGGCGCTACCGGCGGCGCGGCGCTGATCTACACCACCACGGCGTGTCTGCTCTGCCTGACCCGCGGCCTGCCCAACCCCCGCGCGATGCCCACAATCTACCTATGGCTGGGCGGCGCACTCTTTGTTGGCTATGAAATCTGTCTGGCGCTGGCTATCGGGCTGGCCAGCGATCGCAGCCAGTCGCTGGAGCTGGGGATGATCAACTATCTCTGGCCCTGCCTGACCATCGTGCTGGCGATCCCACTCAATCAGCAGCGTTTCCGTGTGTGGCTGTGGTCAGGACTGCTGTTATCTCTGCTCGGGATCGTCTGGGTGATGAAAGGCAGCGGCAACGGATCACCTGCGCTGATCGGGCAGAATATACTGCGTAACCCCACCGCCTATGCGCTTGCCTTTATTGCCGCCCTGACCTGGGCGCTCTATAACAACCTTACCCGCCGCTGTGCCCGGGGTTCCAGCGGCGTCACGCTGTTTTTTATCCTGACCGCGCTGGCGCTATGGCTTAAATATGCCTTCAGCGATAATTCTGTGCCGATGACCTTTGCGCGGGTGCCACTGCTGGAGGTGCTGTTTGTCGGACTATCCACCGCCATCGCCTATTCCGCCTGGAATCACGGGATTCAGCAGGGCAATCTGACGCTACTGGCCACCGCCTCCTACTTTACGCCAGTGCTGTCGGCCCTGCTGGGATCGCTGTGGCTCGGCCTGACGCCGCCGCTGGCCTTTTGGCAGGGCGTGGCGATGATCACCCTGGGCTCGCTAATCTGCTGGCGGGCAACAAGGTCTCTGTAATCAGACGGCTGGCGATCATTTCGCCTGCCTGTTATGCTGTATGGACAACCAGTAAATGGAGTCCATTTTGGTCAGACGTGCTGTCAGTCTTCGCCCCGAACCCGACGCGAATGCAATTTATCAATATCCCGAACACCTGCGTGAATGGCTGGAAGGCCTGCCGAATCACCCTGGCGTCTATACCTTCCATGGCGATAGCGAATCGCTGCCGCTCTATATCGGCAAAAGCGTGAATCTGCGTTCACGGGTGATGTCCCATTTCCGCACGCCTGACGAGGCGAAAATGCTGCGCCAGTCGCGGCGTGTGAGCTGGATCCCCACCGCGGGCGATCTCGGCGCACTTCTGCTGGAAGCGCAGATGATCAAAACCCAGCAGCCGCTGTTTAATAAGCGATTGCGCAAAAACCGACAACTCTGTTCGTTGCAGATTACCGACAGCAAACCGCAAGTAGTCTACGCAAAAGATCTCGATTTCAGTCAGTCTCCCAACCTGTTTGGACTTTATCGCAGTCGCTTTGCCGCACTTGAACGCCTCAAGCAACTCGCAGATGAGTATCAGCTCTGTCATGGCCTGCTGGGACTGGAAGCGCTAAGTGCGGGTCGGGGCTGTTTCCGCTCAGCCCTGCGCCGTTGCGCCGGCGCCTGCTGTGGTAAAGAGCCGGTCAGCGATCATCAGGATCGACTGCTTGAAGCGCTGGAAAACGTGCGGGTCTTCTGCTGGCCGTGGCAGGGTGCCGTAGGTCTGGTAGAAGAAGGCAAAGAGATGACACAAATCCATGTCATCGACCACTGGTTCTATCTCGGTTCGGTGAACAGCATGGATGAGGCCAGAAAACTGCAACGACCCAAAGGCGGTTTTGATCACGACGGCTACAAAATTCTCTGCCGCCCGATTTTGTCGGGTGACTACCCTATTCTGCCACTATAAAAAAACCGCCGATGCTGCCCACTTACCTTCAGTGGACAGCATCGGCGGTCTCAGACCGTTCGCTGCTTAGCTAATGTTATTCAGCAGGTTCTGCTGGCGGCGCCATTTTGCCCTCGTGCGGGCCTTTCTCTGTAAGACGCTTTTCAAAGTTAGCGTTGTACTGTTTTTTCTGTTCCGGCGTCAGCACGTTATAGAGTTTGTTCTGGGTTTCCAGCATCTTCAGCGCATGCTCTTTGGCATTGGCGGACATTTTCTCTGCCTGCGCTTCAGCTTTGCTTTGGTCGAAACTGTCAGATGCAATGATGCTGTGGGCAGCACGACGCTCGTCCAGTGACGGGCGTTTCATATCTTTGTGACTCTCTTTCATGATGCCGCGCATCTGGGTTTTCTGTGCGTCGGTCAGGTTCAGACCTTTAAACATCATCTCCATGCCATGGTGCATTGGCGGTTTGTGCATCGCTTTTTCGCTGCCTGCTGGCGGTGGAGTCAGGTTATCAGCGGCTGCATGGACGGCGCTGGCTGCACCAAACGCCAGCGAAGAAGCCAGTAAAAGGGAAGTCAGTTTGCGCATAATAGTGTCCTTATAATTCATGATAATGACGACAGCACTCTGTCGCGTCTTCGGAAACAAGCATACGATGCTGAACGTCAACTACTCAGAGCCTGAGTAAAGCCGTGAAAGCATAAAAGATAAAAATCGGGCAATCATGAAGAGAATAAGAAGAAAGGCGTGAGGAATTGAAAATGTTTATGACTTTAAAGCGAATTTCGCAGGAATCATGGAGGAGTGTAAGGGTTAAGACAGGAAAGCGGAAGGCATACTTCCACTTTCCTGCCGATTTTTAGCGTTAATGATCTTCTGGCATCAGACCGGCAGCGCCTGAGTCTGTTCTCCCTCTTCGATCAACATCAGTCCGGCACGCAGTCCGGCGGCCACATTGGGGTTAGGGAACAGCACATATTCCCGCGCCTGCTGCACGTAATAGCGCGTGTCGCCTTCTTCCGCCAGCAACGTCCCCTGCGGAAACGCGGTAAAGTTCAGCGTTTCCGGCGACATATGCAACGTAAAGTGATCACTCATTCGGGTGATCTGCTGCGCGACCCGATAATGACGCGGTTTAACCATCGCCACAGGCATCGCCTCACCATAGAGTAAAGAAGCCAGCGCCTGCTGTGCCGCGCTGAACTGACTAAGATCGTTCGCGCCAAACGGCAGCGCTTTGCCCAGTTCCAGGGTACAGCTGGCCGCACCGAAGTGTTCGCAACTGAAGTGGGTAAAGGTGCCGCCCGGTGAGCGATGAAACACCAGCGCCTCCAGTCCGGCAGCGGCCAGCCAGTCAAGAAACGCAGGCGGCCAGGGACGTGCATTATGCGGCATCACACCGAACTGAGGATGGTAAGAGCCGCGAATAGCCGTGTGCATATCCAGATGCCAGCGCGTCTCATCGCACTCACCGAGTTGCCAGAAGTTCTCCAGCGCCTGCTCCAGCCGCAGTACGCGGCGCGCCTCATCGCCATCATCAATCTGCTGCCAGCGTCCGCCAAACAGCCGGTTAATGTCATAGTGCACATAGCGCTTACCGGTGCGAAGCGCTGAGGGATTACCCAGGATCACCAGCATGCGCTGCTGTAAGGGCTGTTCGCCCCGCAGCAGCGGATTAACCAGCTTGTTCACCATTTCTACTGGCCCAGTTTCGTTGCCGTGAATCCCGGCAGAGAGCACCAGCGCCTGTTTAACCGGCACCGTCGGCTCCATCAACAATATGCCGTGATATAACCACTGCCAGCGAAGATGCGCCGTTTCACCACTACGCTTACGCGGCATCTCGCCGGAGAGCGTTTGCTGTAAAAAGTCCTGCATCGTTCCTCCTTTTCGCCCTGAGCAGGCGGCAGGCGGTGCTGCCACCTCCCTCACTGCTGAAATGCGTATACATTTCCTAAGTCTAGCAGCTTCGTCAGTTCATCCAGCGCCTCGCGTCCCTCACGCAGCAACTGTGGGTCGACCAGATCGGCCTGGGTCAGGCGATCGCGGTAATAACGGTCAACCCAGTTATTCAGCGTAGTGAAGAGCCTATCGTTCATCAGTACCGCCGGATTGACTGCCTGCTGTTCCTGTAGTGTCAGCACTACCCGCAAACGCAGGCAGGCTGGGCCCCCTCCGTTATACATGCTTTCGCGCAGATCAAACACCTTCAGCGCTTTGAGTGGCGTGTCACCCTCGACCTGTTCGCACAGGTAACGCCAGACACCCGGATGCTGACGTGACTCTTCTGGCAGTACCAGCATCATGGTACCGTCGGAATGACTCAGCAACTGGCTGTTAAACAGATAAGTCTCTACCGCCTCTTTTACCGAGACGCGATTCTCCGGCACTTCCAGAGCCACAAAACCCGGCACGCGCGCCCGAAGCTGTGCCAGCAGTTCAGACTGATTAACAAAGGCCTGCTGATGGCAGAAGAGCATCTGCTGGTTACTCACCGCAATCACATCATTATGGAATACGCCCTGATCGATCACCGCCGGATTCTGCTGTGCGAACAGCACGCTTTCGGGTGAGAGCTGATGCAGACGGGCGACCGCCTCGCTGGCCTCCAGGGTTTGCCGCGCGGGATAGCGCTGCGGTGCCTTGCCCTCCTGGCTGCTGTCGCGGCCATAGACAAACAGCTGCACACCTCGCTCGCCATAGGCGCCACCGAGCCGGTTATGGTTAGCCGCCCCTTCATCGCCGAACATCGCCACCTGCGGCAACGCATCATGCACCGCAAAATGGCGATCGTCGCGGAAAATGGAACGCAGCAGCCAGGCGGTTTCCGGCGCTTCCATCGCCCGATGGAATTTGTTATTGAGATTCGCCACCGTCAGGTGAACCCGGCCATCAACGCTGTCCGCTGATGGCGAGACCGTGGCGGCATTGGCGACCCACATCGCCGAGGCTGAGCTGGCGGCGGAGAGTAACCCCGGCGCGGTTTTCCCGGCCGCAGCCAGCACCTGCTCATCGCGGCCAGCAAATCCGAGCTGCCGCAACGCCGCGATATTGGGCCGCTCATGCGGTGGGATCACCCCCTGCACGTATCCCATATCAGCCAGTGCTTTCATCTTCAGCAACCCCTGCTTTGCCGCCAGACGGGGATTCGACGGCTGCAGCTGATTGCGGGTCGAAGCTTCGTTACCAAACGACAGCCCGGCATAGTGGTGCGTTAGTCCCACCAGCCCATCAAAGTTGGCTTCGGTGGCCTTCATGACGTCGCCTCCTGTGTGGAAAAATCGAGTCCCGGCGACAGCGTGGCGGGCAGCGTCAGGTCC
>Ga0209067_10000078_pt1 | contig 64537 bp, 44 predicted proteins | sample ColStrG_CSR_2013_FD_187199 | JGI IMG/M metagenome (GOLD analysis project Ga0209067, IMG submission 187199) | Freshwater sediment microbial communities in response to fracking from Pennsylvania, USA - Cold Stream Run_MetaG_CSR_2013 (SPAdes)... | ecosystem: Environmental > Aquatic > Freshwater >...
ACTCTCCTGCAGGTCAGGCGGCCAGCTTATTTACCCTCATCAATGCGCAGGGCATGCAAGTCAAAATCACCAATTTCGGGGGCATCATCACCGAAATTCATGTGGCGGATAAAAACGGTGTGTTTGCGGATGTGAACTTAGGTTTCGATAGCATTGAGTCTTACTACAAAGATTCGCCTTACTTTGGCGCCTTGATTGGTCGCTTTGGTAACCGCATTGCCCGTGGAAAATTCACACTCGACGGCCAAGATTATCAATTGGCAACCAATAATGCGCCGAATCATTTACACGGCGGTCTAGTCGGTTATGACAAGGTGGTGTGGGACGCAGAAACCTTTGAAACGGCTGAATCGGTTGGTTTGAAATTGCATTATTTAAGTGCAGATGGCGACCAAGGTTATCCCGGTAATCTCGATGTGAATGTGGTTTATGAGTTGACCAATCACAACGAAATTCTGGTGAAGTACCACGCCGTTACCGATAAGGCCACGCCGATTAATCTAACCCAGCATGCGTATTTTAACTTGGCAGGCAAGGGCGATATTTTGGGGCATGAAGTAACCATTAACGCCGACCATTTTACCGCTATTGATACAACCTCAATTCCCACGGGTGAGCTTCCTTTGGTAGCCAACACGCCGTTTGATTTCCGTGCGCCTAAATTAATTGGCCAAGATATTAATGCCGATGATGAGCAGATCAAAAACGGTAATGGTTATGATCATAACTTTGTCTTGAATAAAGCCCACTTCAACGAGTTCAGTTTAGCGGCGCGCGCGCGCGATCCAGAATCTGGCCGCATATTAGAGGTATTTACTCAAGAGCCGGGTGTGCAGTTTTATACCGGTAATTATTTGGATGGCAGCCTCACCGGTAAAGGTTGGACTTATAAGCGCCGTAACGGCTTCTGTTTTGAGCCGCAGCATTTCCCTGACTCGCCCAATCAGCCGAGCTTCCCCAATACTATTTTGCGCCCGGGTGAGGAATATAGCTCAGTGATGAGTTATAAGTTTTCTGTGGAATAAGCCTACTACCATAAACTAAAAAGCCCCGTATTGCGGGGCTTTGGGGTTAAGGGTGAAAACAGATACTGCGTCTATAATGTATTTACATGTCGAAAAAATCTTTAACCGCTTTGGGTAGATTACTATCAAAATTACCTAACCCTAGTTTTACTCGTTCAGTTTGATATTTTTGGTAGAGTTGGGTTGCTTGTTCTTGAATGGCTTTTTCATCATCTGTAGTTAAAACGTTCGTTAATTGATACGCATTTTTATACTGATCTAGAAGAGTCCTTCTAAAAAGGGAGGCATCACGGGTGTTGCCCCTCATGCTAAGTAATTCATAATACGCAAGGGTTTGTAGTAGGGCTGGTTTTGTTTCTTCAGCGCTAAACCTGTCCATGCGAAAACTTGGATCGTTATAGTTCGCCATTGATTTGATTGAGAGCAATGACCCGTAAGCTATGCCTTTTTCTGCGTAGGCTTTCGCGCCATTTACATCACCATGAGCAATTTTCCGTTCTTCCATTATGTGCAAAGCAATGATATCTCCGTTATTACTTAAACCTTCTAAAACAGCATCTGAATAGCTTCTATAAAGTTCATAGTCTTTAGTGGAGTAGCCCACATGCCTAAACCAGTCTTCAACAACAGCTACATCAGCTGCTGTGCGCTGGTGTGTTTTAGTTTTCTGTTCTGATTCTGTGGTTCCTGTAAAAGGAAGGGGTATTTTTTCTTTAAGCTTTACCTGGCCACCAAAATTGGCGAGATCATCCTTGAGTACAGGTACGTTATCGTTTTTTGGCACATCAGAAAAATAAGGCGATAAAAGCAGGAATAGCGAATAGGACAGCATGATAATTGCAATTACCCGCAGACTTAGCCGATACGTTTTAGAGTTCAATAAGTTAAGCATATACACCCCTGTTGCTTTATTTGCAGTATTGAGCTTTAAGGTTACTAACATAATCAGTGCAGGCTTTCTTATTATAAGTGAAGTTGGCTTCTGCTGTATCTTTGCATGAATTGCTTGCCCAACTAAGTACTGCTCCACTTATGGCTGCACCAATTCCACCTCCTATTAAAAGGGCTAGCTTTACCTTTGAGTTTTTGCTGTCGCCTGAGGTTTGCAGCGCTACTGCACTAATGCCAGCAACAACGGCGGCGCCAATTCCTATATTATTACATAGATCTTTATTGTCGGTATGAATAGCATCTGCTTGTGCAAAGCATGCATTTCCATACATAGAATCAATTGCTGATTCGCATCCTGCTTTTTGGGCTGCCTTTTGTGCTGCTAAATCGGCTGCGCTTGGGCCGCCCCCATAACCTGAATTGGGGGTTGACCCACTAGTATTAGTTGGTGCGTCTGTTGTCGATGTGGGTTGAGCCTGACCAGTAACAACAACGGTGGTAACTCCATCACCGGTATCATCTGCGAGTAAGTGCGTAGAGGCAAATACGGTTAAGACTATTGCTAAATTGAGCAGTTTTCTTGTATTTAAAAAATTCATTTTTTGTCCTTAAGTGAAGTAGTTTATTTGTTGCACGAAAGTGCCGGAACATGCTATCCCCCCCCCTTCAATCATTAATCAACAAAAAGTTTATATAAATCGCTTCTGAACCGCGCTTATGTGAAGTAGTCAATCGCGTATCCCCGTGCTAAAACTTGGTCATTTGCAGGCAATCCCCTTAATAAGCGCCTCACCCGCTATCCCCAATTCTGAATAGGCGATAGAATAATTTGTATTATTATTATAAGATATTTAAAATTTGAGCTGTGTCAGAAAAGAGACATTGTGCGGCCACACCCAAAAGCATCTCACCCAATAACATCGTCAAAAAAGAGACTTTCCATGAAAAAAAGTGCAATTACATCCGGTCTAGCGGTTACCTGTGCGGCTTTGCTGGTCGCCTGCAGCCAAGAAACCCCGCAGCCACTCGTTAGCCCAGACGCGCATTTGAAAGTGCAAGTTGTACCCCAGAAAGACGGCAGCATCCACTACAGCATTCAGCGTGACGGCAAGGTTGTGCTCAAAGAGTCGATGCTGGGCTTGGAGTTGAGCGATGCTGATCTCGCGCACAACCTGAGTTTGAAAAAAGCCTCTGCCGTTAAAACCATCAGCGATGATTACGAAATGATGGTGGGCAAAAAGCACCAGATTCACTATCAAGCCAACGAACAAACCTACACCGTAAAAAATAACGCAGGTCAAGAATTAGAGATTACCTTCCGCATCTCTAATGATGGTCTTGCCTTCCGCTACCATGTGCCCAACGCAGAAAAGAAATTGCTGAGATTTAAATCGGAGGCGACTAGCTTTTCCTTAGATGCCAATACTAAAGCCTGGATGCAGCCTATCGCGGTGGCACAAACCGGTTGGAGTCATGTGAATCCTTCCTATGAAGAACACTATGTGATGGATGTGCCGGTCGGCACCACATCCACATCGCCTGCGGGTTGGGCGTTTCCTGCACTTTATAAAACCGGTGATACTTGGGTGGCATTGTCTGAATCGAATTTGGACGGCAGTTTTCACGCCTCGCGTCTACAAGCAGAATCTGCAAACGGTGAATACAAAATAGGTTTACCAATGGATGCTGAAGTATTCACAAACGGTGAATTACTTGCGCACAGTAATACCGATCTCACATCGCCTTGGCGCATTATGGCGGTGGGTAGTTTGTCCACAGTAATGGAGTCCACCTTGGCAACGGATGTGGCTGATCCCGCTATTCCTTTCGATAAAAATTTAGTGAAGCCCGGTCATTCATCGTGGAGCTGGGCAATTTTAAAAGATGATTACACGGTATTTGATGTGCAAAAAAAATTCATCGACTACGCCGCCGATATGCACTGGAATTACACCTTAATTGATGCGGATTGGGATAAAAAAATCGGCTATGAAAAATTAAAAGAATTGGTGGATTACGCCAACATTAAAAATATTGGTATTAACGTTTGGTACAACTCCTCGGGTGATTGGAATACCACACCCTACAGTCCTAAAAGCATGTTGCTTACTCACGAGCAGCGCGTAAAAGAATTCACGCGGCTCAAAGAAATTGGCGTGAAAGGTTTGAAAATTGATTTCTTCGGTGGCGATGGGCAGTCCATGATTGCGTATTACATCGCCATTTTAAAAGACGCTGCGGATTACGGACTGTTGATTAATTTTCACGGTGCTACATTGCCGCGCGGATGGACTCGTACCTATCCCAACTTGATGACCATGGAAGCTATTAAAGGTTTTGAGTTCACGACATTCTCCCAAGCAGATCAAGATAAAGTTGTCACCCATGCCGCTATGGCGCCCTTTGCGCGCAACTTGTTTGACCCCATGGATTTTACGCCCATGGTGTTTGGTGATATTCCCAATATTAAACGTGCGACTCGCAATGGCTTCGAATTAGCGGAATCTGTTTTATTTATTTCAGGCATTCAACACTTTGCCGAAATTCCCGAAGGTATGGCCACGGCACCGGCTTACGTAAAAACCTTTCTGCAAAATTTACCGCGCACGTGGGATGACGTGAAGTTTTTAGAGGGCGTTCCCGGAAAATATCTGGTGATTGCTCGTAAGTCGGGTGAGGCTTGGTATTTGGCGGGCTTGAATGCAGAAGAGGCGGATAAAACACTCACACTCGATTTAAGTTTTATGGGTAACAAAAAAGCAACCTTGATTACGGATGGCGCCACCGAGCGCGAGTTTTCACAGGTTGAGATCGCCAGCGATAAAGTTACGACTATTTCGGTCAAAGCACACGGTGGTTTTGTGGCGGTTTTCTAAATGCCTTGTCAGTCGTAACTGTTGGCGGTGTATTTATTGGTTTTCATCCTCGCGCAGCGGGGATGACCACACGTCTTAAGTCTGCATTATCTTGTTGGCCGCGCAGTTGTAAAAATTGCAGTAAATAAAAAGTAGGTTTGATTTATGAGAAAAAATATTGTGGCTGTCATGGCACTTGCCGCCAGTTTATTGGCTTGCCAACATCAAACATTCCAACAAGAACCGCTGCAGAAAATGTCACCACCTGCGTCTGTAGCGGCGGTTGATGATACCAGTTTTACCAATCCCATTATTCCCAATGGCGCCGACCCTTGGCTGCAGTTTTATCAAGGCAATTATTATCTCACTACTACCACGTGGACTTCGCAATTGGTGATGCGTAAATCACCTACGCTCGCAGGATTATCAACGGCTACACCGATAAATATTTGGTCGGAAAGTGAAGCTGATCGCTGCTGCAATTTTTGGGCGTTTGAATTTCATCGCCTCATGACCGATCACGGTTACCGCTGGTTTGTTATGTACACATCAGGCACTAAAGATAATTTTGATGGCCAGCATTTAAGTGTAATTGAAAGCGAAGGCGATGACCCTATGGGGCCTTACACCTACAAAGGTTCGCCCATGCCAAAATCGTGGAATATCGATGGCACCTATTTACAACTAAACAACCAACTCTATTTGCTCTGGTCGGAATGGCAAAAGGACGAGCAATTATTGTGGATCGCCAAGATGTCCAACCCTTGGACAATTACTGGTGAGAAAAAAATTATTTCGCACCCCACGCACGATTGGGAAAAAGTGGGCATGAAAGTCAATGAAGGGCCAGAAGTTTTGCAGAAAGATGGCAAAACCTTTATCACCTTCTCCGCCAGTTTTTGTAACACCCAAGATTATAAATTAGGGGTAATGGAGTTAAGTGGTAATGACCCAATGGCGGATAATGCGTGGCATAAATTTGATAAACCTTTCTTTGAAAAAGCCAACGGTGTATTTGGCCCTGGTCACAACGGCTTTTTTAAATCACCCGATGGCACAGAAGACTGGTTGGTGTACCACGGCAATTCGTCAGCCGAGCAAGGCTGCGGCCAAACTCGTGCACTGCGCGCGCAAAAATTTAATTGGCATAGGGTGGATGGCGAATTGCTGCCAGACTTTGGCGCGCCTATAGCGTCTGGCGAAAAAGTAAAATCACCGTCTGGCGAGAACGGCCCGCTGGTAACGACTGTGCAAGGTGCCAAAGTGCAGTTGGTGAACAAAGCCGCACAATCTTGCTTAAGTGCATCCTTGGAAAGTGGTCAGCAAAAATTAACGCAAGTATCTTGCGCCAGTGATGCAGCGAATTGGACATTGGACTACACCAGCAATGGTAAATATCGTTTAGCCAATGCGCAGGGTTTATTTTTATCACAACAAGAAAATGCGACTTTAGTGCTCGTGCCTTGGAGCAATAAAGCCGCGCAGCAGTGGAAAATAAATGCTGCACTTAAAGCGCCAGAAGAACAAAGTGCGTGGCTGAATATTGTAAACGATGCTGACCAAAAAACTCTTGCGCCTATTACCTGTGGCAATGCCAAGGTAGAAGATTGTTTAGCGTGGCGTATTCAGCCTGTGGGCGAAGTGGCGATTGTCAGCACCCAAAGTGGAAAAGTGGTAACACTGGCGGCGAGTGAAACTAATTCGCCAGCAAAAACGAAATCGGCCATTAACGCGATTACAAAAATTGAGCAAGATGAATGGAAAAAATTACCGGCACAGCGCTGGCAATTTAAACCAACCTATAACGCGCTTTACGCTATTCAAAATGCCAACAAAGATTGCTTACAAGTGGCGGGCAATTCTATTGTGCCTGGTGCTGCGTTAACCACTGGCGCCTGCGGTCAAAAATCCGCGCAATGGTCGGTGGATTTTGCGGTGAACGGCACAGTGAAAATTATTAATACGCAATCTAATTTGGTGTTGGATTTATCCGGTTGCGGTGTAGCGAATCACACGGCCTTAGCGCAAGCACCAACGATGAACACAGAATGCCAACAATTTAGATTGCTGCCCGTTGGTCAGTAATCCTTGTAATTTTAAATGTATGTTGCATGGAGGCAGCGCAAAATAAAACCAGAATCGCCCCCGTATTTAGGGAGCGATATCGGGTTAACAAACTCCCTCCGACACCTAGAACTCATTATGGACAATGGCGAATTTTGATGAAGTGAGCAGTACAAAATAAGTAAACCTTCAGGATGAATTTTCGCAACTCTGCGTGGAATTACCACGTTACATAATAATCAAGGTGAGAATCATGGCATTTTTTAAACGGCTTTTAACAAGCCAATGGGCAACTTTGCCTCGCATTTTGCAAATTGGTTTTGTCGTGTGTTTATTGTTAGCGTTTGCATTCACCAATGCGCGCGCTGCTAGCTTTACCAATCCCTTATTTTCTAATGGCGCCGATCCTTGGATGCAGTATTACAACGGCAATTATTATCTCGCGACTACCACCTGGAATTCGCAAATTGTAATGCGCAAATCGCCGACCATTGCGGGTTTAAAAACTGCCGCACCGGTTTATGTGTGGTCGGATACTACCGCTAGTCGCTGCTGTAATTTTTGGGCGTTTGAGTTTCATCGTTTAAATGGGCCGAGTGGTTATCGCTGGTACATGATTTACACCGCTGGCGTCAGTACGGATTTAGGCGGGCAAAAAAATCATGTGTTGGAATCGGAAGGCGATGACCCTATGGGGCCTTATCGCTACCGCGGCAATCCTTTGTCCAGTCTGTGGAATATCGATGGGACTTATCTTACCTATAACAGCATCTTGTATATGTTGTGGTCGCAGTGGGTGGGAAGTTATCAAACTATTTTTATCAGCAAGATGAGCAACCCGTGGACGCTAACCGGCTCACCCGTAGCCATTGCTACACCAACTTATAGTTGGGAAATGGTAGGCGCTAACGTGAATGAAGGGCCGGAAGTTTTGCAAAAAAATGGCCGCACGTTTTTATCCTTTTCTGCGTCGTCATGTACTACGCCAGATTACAAATTAGGTCTCATGGAATTGACCGGAACTGATCCACTTTCCGCTTCGTCGTGGACGAAAACAATATCGCCTGTGTTTAGTTCTGCTAACGGTGTTTATGGCCCCGGTCACAATGGTTTTTTCACTTCACCCGATGGCACGGAAAATTGGTTGGTGTATCACGGCAATGCATCTGCCAGTGATGGCTGCGGCAGTACGCGTTCGGCGCGCGTGCAAAAAATATCATGGAATAGCGATGGTACGCCTAATTTTGGTAGCCCTGTTGCGGCCGGTACAGCCGTTGCGGTTCCCTCGGGCGAAACTGGCCCGATTACCGCCGTGCCCCAAGGCGCGAACTTTCAATTAGTTAATCGCAATGCCGGTTTGTGTTTGGGCGTGAGCGGTAATAACACCAGTAATTCAGTGGCGAGCGTATTGCGCGCTTGCACCGCCAGTTCGGCGAATTGGATTGTCGAATCTACTGCGAATGGTTACTACCGCTTGATGAACGTCAACAGTGGTAAAGCCTTGGATATGACCAATTGTAGCGGTGCTGATGGTGGTGTTGCCGATCAATACGCCTGGCTCGCGAATAGTTGCCAAGAATGGCAGCTCACCACCACAACGGATGGCTGGATTAAATTAACCAATCACAACAGTGGCAAAGTCTTGGATGTAGCCAATTGCGGCACTAGTGAAAACACCGCCATTGATCAATGGGCTGCGTTAGGTAACGCCTGTCAGGATTGGCGCCTACAACCTGTAGGCACGGTGGCAATTGCCAGTGCAGTGAGTGGCAAAGTGTTGGATGTGGCTAATTGTTCAATGTCCAGCGGTGCGCTGGTAGATCAATACGAATGGTTGGATACCGCGTGCCAAAAATGGACGTTTACACACAAAGACAGTGGCTATTACGAAGTGAACCCAACGCATAACCCCAGCCAATGTTTAGCCGTCAGTAATGCATCCACCAGCACGGATGCGGCACTGGTTCAGGGCGCCTGTTCGACTCAATCCAGCCAATGGAAAATATTGCCGCAGAGCGATGGCACCTTGCGTTTTGTCGCGCGTAATAGTGGGCTTTCTATAGATGTGGCGAATTGCTCATTGGCCAATGCAGTTGGATTAGATCAATACACGTGGCTCGACAATATTTGTCAGCGCTTTCAAGTGCGTGTAGCTAATTAACACTAAGACATAGTTCTTGCGCAGCTGAGTAAACGCTTGGCTGTGCATTCAATCATCATTAAAAACACGAGAGATATTTAACATGAAAACTATCCCGCTGCGGAATTTTTTTCACACAACATGGGTTGGGTTTGCGAAAGCTCAGGTTTGCTGCGGAATAGCGGTTATAGCTTTGTTATCGGCGTGCGGTGGTGGAGGCGGCTCTAGCGGCAGCACTGAAACGCCTGTTGTGGTAGCCAGTTCGGTTGCATTGAGTGCGACTTCATCAAGTTCATCATCCAGCTCTGCCAGCAGTATTGCCTTAACTGATGGCAGTTTTACCAATCCTTTATTTTATAACGGTGCTGATCCTTGGTTGCAGTTTTATCAAGGGAATTATTATTTAACCACCACCACGTGGACATCGCAAATTGTGATGCGCAAATCGCCCACCTTAGCCGGTTTGGCAAAAGCAACGCCCATTTATATTTGGTCTGATGCAACAGCAGATCGCTGCTGTAATTTTTGGGCGTTTGAGTTTCACCGCTTACAGGGGCCTAATGGTTATCGCTGGTATTTAATGTACAGCGCGGGCACATCTGTCAATTTGGATGGGCAAAAGTTGCGCGTATTGGAAAGTGCGGGCGATGACCCTATGGGGCCTTATTCATTTAAAGGTACGCTCATGCCGAACACATGGAATATTGATGGCACCTATTTTCAATACAACAATCAACTCTACGTGCTCTGGTCTGAATGGGTAGGTGCATTGCAAAGTCTGTGGATTGCCAAAATGGATAATCCCTGGACGATTAGCGGAAACAAAACCATTATTTCGCAGCCGACGCTTGCATGGGAAACCATCGGCGGAAATACCAATGAGGGGCCAGAAGTGTTGCAACACGAAGGCCGCACTTTTGTGACTTTTTCCGCAAGCTCGTGCAACACGCCAGATTATAAATTAGGGTTATTGGAGTTAACGGGAACCGATCCATTGCAGGCTTCTTCGTGGACAAAAAATCCTAACCCGGTTTTCCAAAAAACTACCAGCGTATTCGGCCCCGGTCACAATGGATTTTTTATGTCGCCCGATGCTACGGAAAACTGGATTGTTTACCACGGCAATGATAAAGCCTCGCAAGGCTGTGGTGATACGCGCGCGGTACGCATGCAAAAATTTTCGTGGGATGCCAATGGTGCGCCAAATTTTGGTGAGCCTGCAGCGCCTACAGAAGTGATTGCACCTCCATCCGGTGAATCTGGCCCAATTGCTGTTATTCCAGAAGGTGCGGCAATGCAATTGGTCAATCGTAATAGCAATTTATGTTTAACTATTGTAAATGATGCAACCACTGCGGGTTCTGCGTTAGTGCAGCGCGCGTGCACCGCTGCGAGCAGTCAGTGGGTGTTGGATTATACCGCTGATGGTGCTTATCGCTTAGCCAATAAAAATGCGCAATTATTTGCAAGTGTAAATGCAGATCAAACCGCAATAGCTGATGCGTGGTTGAATAAAAATTCGCAGCGTTGGAGTATAGAAACAACAACTGATGGTTGGTTTAAAATTAAAAATTTCAATACCCAACAATATATCGATATTGCAAATTGCGCGACGGTGGATTTGTCAGCGGCGCAAACGTCAACCACGAGTGTCTGTCAGGAGTGGCGTTTACAACCGGTTGATAAACTCGCTGTGTTAAGTGCGAATTCGGGTAAAGCTATAAGCGTGGCTGATTGCTCAATCGCAAGTGGCGCGAATATTTATCAATGGGAGTGGCAAAATACGGAATGTCAAAAGTGGACGTTCACGCACACAGACAGCGGTTATTTTAATATTGCGCCTGCACACAATAGCAGTCTGTGTCTGGGCGTTGAAGGTGCGTCTATGGCAGTGAAGGGTAATATTGCACAAATTGCCTGCAGCGGAAATAACGCGCAGTGGCGTATTGAACTATTAACGGATGGCACGATGAAATTGGTGGCGCGTCACAGTAGTTTAGTGGTTGATATTGCAGCGTGCGGTTTGGCGAATGGGATCAATATTGATCAGTACACTTGGTTAGATAATATGTGTCAGCGATTTGTATTGCGCAACGTAAATTAACATTAAAAAGATTTACGCGACTTTTCTCTGAATAATTTAATATTATTCAGAGAAATTATTGAAAAGCGCTTGAATTTATTTTTATTTGATGGGTAGTATTGCCGTGCTTGGATGCAAGTTTATAAATATAAACCTAAAGGAATTAGTTATGAATAGTAAACTCGTCTCTCTCTTTTTTGTTTTATTCGCTAGTCTTTCACTAACTACATTTGCAGATAATGGCATCACTACTGTGCTTGTTATTGGTACAGCCAGTCCCCCGCCTGATGCTGGCCTTATCGCTGCTTCACAGAATCAGTCTTCTGTTCCTGGTGGAAATCAGGGGGGATATGGTTCGGCTGGAATGAATACTGCTATGGCGGCGAAGGCAAAAGCCGATGCCTATGCGAAGTGTTTAGGTGATTCATACTCGGCTAAGGCCACCTGCGATACAAATGCAAATAATAATCTTCTTTCAAATCAAGCTGTTTGTACAAAAGTTGGTGCGTCGATGGCGGGTATTACCTTAGGTGCCGGAATTTTGATTTCTTTAACAGGTGTTGGCGCTACCGCAGGTGTGCTTGTAGTTGGTGCTTCGGGAACTGCCGGAACAGCAATCTATAACCAATGTAATAATACAGCCCAGGCTATTTTCAATAATTCAAAAACAAGCTGTGAAAATATATTTAATCAAAGCAAACTTGTTTGTGATGCAAACAAACCATAGATGCTGGCGTTCTATAACCCTTGTATTTTAAATTAATATAAGGGTTATTTTAACTTTACTAGTGTTTTCTACTTAATGGATGTGGCTTGTGAATAAAAATATTATCTCAAATCTAAAACGCTTTTTTGCTATTTTTTTTATTGTTGGTTTGGCGTTATTTTTTTACTTAAATGGCAAAATATTTTCCGGGCAATCAGATAGTGATGTGGCTGGATATCGAGTAACTCAACCCAAGATTAGCGCTAAAAACCAGCTGTCTGCTGGTTATACAGATCGGAATACTGAGGGTAAATCCATTGTGTCAGATGCCAGTCAATATGATGTATCTGACTCTCGTATTACAAGTGAGTGGATGCGCCATACGGGAAAATTTACGCATGAAGAAAGAGCTGATTATGATGCCTATGATGAAAAAACTCTGATAGATTTTGCTAAAAATGGTGATGCTAAAGCCATGGATATACTGTCTAACATTTATGTGCGACGGGGGGTTTATGAGGGGGATAACCTAAAAAGTGCACAAAAATATGCTGAGATGGCTGCTATTCATGGCTTAGTATCGACAATTCCTACGTTAATTACACTAACTATCCTGCCTGCTGATTTTTCAAAAAATGATAATGTTACACTCTTTGAAGACGAAAAACGGTCTCATTCAAAATTAATTGAGGCGGAAGCCTTGGCACAAATAATTGCGATGAGAGGTGATGCGAATCTTTCTGGGATCATGAAACAAAGTGTTATTCAAGATTATAATTCAGCATATGGCACATCAATAACTTCTGCTTCTGTCGATCAGAATGAAGTAAACTCTAAGGCGACGGAAATTTATAATTTATGGTTGCTTAAAAGAAATGAATTGGGTCTTGGGGAATTTGAATCAGCACCCCCATCAGTTAAAAAATATATGGAAATAATAAATAATTAATAATTAAAATAATGCACATTTATAAAATGTAATTTGTATGAGTTATTAGCTCAATTGCTGGGCGATTTTTTTTCAGCTTCAATAAGGCACAGACATGCGTGAGCATTGATTGCTCTTGTTTGTACTCTTATATATTTATGTAGGGTTATTCTTTGTTGAGTTAGGTAATTTTTTGGTGTGGTTTAAAGAGCATTCGGATAAATGCGCTACCAAACGATTTATTTTTTATTAAAGGGATATAAATGAAGTTAAATATACGAGAGTTAAATAAGGCAGTTATATTTATTTCGCTTGGTGGCTTCTCAGCTTTTCTTTATTTAGATTTTTCCCAATATTACACTGAGCCTCCTGTTGCTATTATTGCACATAAAGAGCCTCTGCAATTCTATGAAGATCCAGCTCGGTTTTCTGCTTTTAATGAATGTCATATCACACAGCAAAATATACATAATGGCCAGTTGTTAAGCTGTAAATCTCAGGCACTTGATAAATGGATTGGCATTGACTTGGCGTTGAGTAAGTGTGATTTGCAACAAGCGAAGATAATAGAACGAGAATGCCAAAAATATTGGCCGATAAAAGAAAAATAAATTCTCAATCATTCCGGTGTTGATGCTTACTTTCAATATAATAAACCTTATTATCGTTAGCTGAGATTGGCAACCTTACGCAGCTATTTAAGGATGAATCTGCGTTTTGCCCAAGGAAAGCTAACCGCCATGTTAATTATTTGCATGGCGGTTACTACTGAGTGTTTATTTGCCCGCCTTTTTATGAAGGAGGGCAAACAAAGTTAAGGTGTATATTTCCACACATCATTCAATGGACCTACGGTTCCGGTAGAGTCGAAACCGTAGCCGCCCATCAGCCACAAATTGCCGAGATTATCTTTCCACGCTTGCGCACTGGTGCGAGCACTGAGGGTGTTGCCGGTCGCTGTCCCTTGAGTGGCGTAAACACCTATAGCACTTATCTGATTGGAGCCGCTCATCCATGCCCATTGTTGTTTACTAGTGTCATAGACCCATGTGTCATTTAAGCCGCCCGTTGCACCCGTCGAGTCAATCCCATAGCCGCCAAATAGCCATAGTTTGCCTGCTTTATCAACCCAGTGTGCTGAGGCAATTCGGGCGCCCGGGGTGTTGCTTGTGGCAGCGGTCAGTGCGGTGCCATAAACGCCAGATGCGCTTGCTGCGTTGGAACCATTCACCCATGTCCATTGATTTGTTTTGGTGTTGTACATCCACAAATCGTTAAGCGGTGTTACATTGCCAACGGTAATATAACCCTCACCCCCGAACAGCCATAAATTGCCTGAGTTATCAATCCAGTGTGCCGATGTATCGCGCGCGCCGGGAATATTGCTGGCAGCTGCAGTTCCCATAGTGCCGTACACGCCGAGGGCGCCTGCGGTGTTAGATCCGCCAACCCAAGTCCAGGTATTGGCAGTGGGGTTATACATCCATAAATCGTTTAGCTCAGCGGGACTGCTGTTGGTGTAAATACCGTAGCCGCCGAAGACCCAGACGTTGCCATTGCTATCTAACCAGTAGGCCGCTGAATCACGTGCGCTGGGGATGTTAGTGGTAGCGGCGACCCCTTGCGTGCCATAGGTGCCCAAGGCACTGCCTATGTTGGAGCCGCTAACCCACGTCCACATATTCGTGCTGGGGTCGTACACCCATAGGTCATTTAGTTCGTATTCGGTGCCGGTGGAGTCATAACCCGCGCCACCAAATAACCAAAGCTTGCCCGAAGCATCCATCCACGCTACTGACGATTCACGTGGACCCGGTATATTGGTGGATGACGCCACGCCTTGAGTGCCGTAGATACCAGCCGTATTGGTGGTACTAGTGCCATTTACCCATGTCCAAGTGTTGGTATTGCTGTTGTACTTCCACAGGTCGTTGTAGAGCAGGGCATTGCCAGCCGCATCAGTTGTGTAGCCGCCAAACAGCCAAAGATTCCCGGCATTGTCTGACCAGGTAATTGCGCCCGATCTTCCGCTGGGCGTGTTGGCCGCTGCAGCAACGCCAAGTGTGCCGTAAGTGGCTGTTCTGTTAACGGTGGATGAGCCGCCAACCCAAGTCCATATATTGGTGGTCGATTGACTGGCAACACTGCTGGAGCTACTCGAGCTGCTGACACTCGAACCGCTGCCACCACCCCCGCCGCAAGCACTGAGCGTAAATATGGCGGCCAGGCCCAAAACGCCTAGCAGCGTATTTAGCCATTTTGCGGACGGCTCATTCGTATTCGATGGTATATTTTTTCTTTTCATATTCATTAGAGGGCTCTTCTGCAATTGAATTAACAACCTACGCACGATGGAGTCATTGGGTTTAGGTAGGAGCCGCTTATGCTAATGCCGCTGAGCGCAAAGTGCGTCAGTCAATCAATCAAAGAAAAACCAAAGATTGTTCAAACTTTTTGCAAGTGCTTGCTGGTTTCTGTGCTGCTGTCTCATCCAGTTCAGGTGGATAATTCGCGGTTGTTATTGTTTTGATGTGGTCGCAACGCTAGGCAATATGTCTTCTTGAATTAAGAGACGAGTGGGCATCGTTTTTCTCAGCGGTAATTGATCATCGCTGATCATATCCATATTAAACGCGAAAAAGTAAACCTCGGTGCCTTTTTCAATCCAACCCACCCACCAGCCAATGCCGGGGTTTGACGGTGTGCCTGCCCCCGAATAACCGGTTTTAGCGTGCACGACATAATCGGGTGTGGCTTCAGTAATTAAAATTTCTTTGACTATGTGCTGATTAATTTTTGATGCGGGTAGATTATCGGTATAGAGCGCTTCTAAAAACCTGACTTGATTCAGCGCCGAAATGCGCAGTTGACCCGTTAACCAGAATTGATCAATGCCACCACCGATATTGGCATTGCCGTACGAAAATTTCGTCAAAAAAGATTGCATGCGCTGTTCGCCAATATCGCGCGCAATTTGTTGAAAAACCGGCACAGCAGACACTTGTATTGCATTGCGCAGGGTTAAATCTTTTTCCCACTGCTTCATGGCTCTGGGTTTTCCGTCCCACTTAAATACTTGGTATTCACTGTTAATAACTCCCGTCTCCAACCCAATTAAAGCATTGGCAATTTTAAAGGTGGATGCAGGAAGAAAGGTTTTATTCGCACGTTCTTTATTGTTCGTCACACAGCGTTGGCTGCTGCCTTTGCATAGTACAAACACACCTTTAGCCGATTCAGTCTCCAGTAGGTTATTCCATGCTGCTTTTTCCGAAAGGCTTGTGCAGCAGGCGGGTATGGAAATTAATAAGCTGGTTAACGCAATAAGGTTTTTCATGGTGTCCTTGCGCATCAATATCAAAACCCCGCTTCACTGTGCACTATGGCCACCGCCTGTTGCACGGCGCGGCCAAGCAAACTATGTCGCTCTCCCTGTAGATGCGCTACGCCAGCCAGTTCTTGGGTGATGCTTTGGTCGTTGCCCTGACATTGGCTTAAGCGCACGCGGAAGGTGGCTTGTAGTGGGATGAGCAGGCCTTCGCGATTGGCTTGCGCGGGAATACTGCCGCCGTAGGTGCTGGCGACATAAGCCTGATCGATTTGGCTGAGGTTGAGTTTATCCAAATCATCTACCTGGCAGTGGAGTTTAGGAAAGCCGCTTAAACGGGCGATAAAGCTCGCGCTTGGGCGATCTTGCTGTTCACGGGTAAGGTGCAACAGCTCGGCTTCGCTAATAAAGGCCTCGCCCTTTATGCCCTTGGGGCTAATGATTTGAAAGAGCTTTTCGCCTGTGGCAACCCAAGTGCCCGGCTCAAGGCTAGGGTTGCGCTCGGCAATCAGGCCGTCAAAGGGCGCCACCACTTGCAGTTGTTGAAGGCGCTCTTGCAAGCCTTTCACCGTTTCTTGCGCGCCCTCCCAATGTTTGCGCAGCGCTGGCCCCACACTTTGCAGGCTGGGGTTAAAGGCTTGCTGCTCCAGCTCCCAGCGCAGCTGCTCTTCTTTGGCTTGAGCGAGGTGCAGTTTAAATTCCAGCTCGGGCGATTCCAGTTGTACCAGTAATTGCCCCGCTTTTACCTGCGTACCCACGGGCAGTGCAGCGGTTTTAACCTGCGCGCCACTCACCGCATAGAGTCGTTGGGATTGCTCCGCCCCTATCACCGCTGGCGCATTAATACTGCTTTGCCACGGCACCATCACTATCAACACCACTATGCCCAGCAGCGCTGCGCTGCGGTAGGTGGTCGGGTTCCCGTGAATATCCGCGCGTCTTTGCCACCAGACTTTCAGTTCGCGCTGTACCGGATAGGCGATAAACCAAATCAATTCCACCAGCATTAAGATCAGCCCGAGCAGCTTGAAAAATAGGTGATACACCAACAGGGCGATGGATAAAAACAACACCGCGCGGTAAATGGCGGTGAAGAAGGCAAACGCAATTAAAAAGCGCTGGCGCTTGGGCGGGAATAGCTCGGGAATAGGGTCGTTCCAGCCGAATAACCACTCGCGCAATTGCCAGCGGCCAAGGGCGAAGGCGCGCTCGTGCAAGTTGGGCAAGTTAAGCCAATCGCTCAGTAAAAAGTAACCATCAAAGCGCATAAAGGGGCTGGCGTTAATGGCAAGGGTAATCAACCAAGTGCTGGTCGCCAGCAGGAATACCCCCGCCCGCAGCGGGCCATCGGGCAAAAAGCTCCACAAGAGCGTGGCGAATACCGCCAGCACCAGCTCGGCCAGCATACCCGCCGCGCCTATATGCAAACGGGCGCGGCGCGAACTCAGCTTCCACGCATCGGTGGTGTCGGTGTAAAGCACCGGCAGCATCACCAAAAAGGCTACGCCCATGGTGGGCACTCGGCAGCCGTAGTTATGGGCGGTGAGTGCGTGGCCGCATTCGTGTAACACCTTGGCGAAGCTGAGGGCGATACCAATCCCCAAGACTGCCTCCCAGCCGGAATAGGCCGCGAAGGTGTGAATAAAACTGTCCCACTGACGCGACACTAAGTAGACGCCCAGCGTCAGCAATGCGGCGATTGTCCACCAAAAACCGGGGGTAAACACGCGCTTAAAGTAGGGTGAAAACCACTGTAAAAAGCGCGCGGGGCGTACCAGTGGTAGACGGAAGAACAGGTAGTTTTTCAGTAGCCACTGGGCACCGCTCAATTTGCTGGCGTCCTTAATACGGGCAAATCGGGCGCTGTCCTCGGCGCTAATGGCCAGCAGCAGGTTTTGACGCCCCAGAAAATCCAGCAGGCCTTCAATATCCTCCATGCCCACTTGCAAGGTGGTTTCGGCGTGGATGCTGGCCAACACGGCGTTGGGGTCTTGCAAGTGCCAGCGCGATAGCAGTTCAAACGCAGGCCAGCTGAGCTGGTAAAAACGGTTGCCTGCAGGGTCTTGCAGCACCCACGTAGGCGCGCCCTGCTCATTGGGTGAGCCGGGTGTGAGTGTCAGTTCCTGCCGCAAAGGGGGCAGGCGGGTTATGGGTTGGCGCATCATCATAGGTGGCTGCCTCTGGTGGTCAGTTGCTCAGCCATTACCAGCCCAGCCATTGACGGGCGGCAGCAAGAGGTTTGCGCAGTAAGTAGTAGCAAAAGGGCACGCGGTTGCCGGAGATTTTGGCGGTGCCCATCATGCCCAGACGCGGCAAGCTCTGGTTAGGGCTTAGCTCGGCTTTAATACGGTAGGCCAACACGCCGTTAGGGGTAGGTTCCGCGTGATAGGCGATGTTGGTGACGGCGGCGGTGTAGGAGGCGACTGGGCTAACGTTAGGGTACAGCACCACTTCTGCGCCCGGTGCCAAGGCGATAATATCGCTGGCGGGCAGATCAATACTCAGTTCAACCTTATCAGGGTCGGCCAGCAGCAGGATTTTCTCGCCCAGCATCACCGCTTTACCTTGCCAATCGTTAACGTCATTAAACACAGCCACACCGGCGCGCTCAGCCTTCACTTGCACGCGCCCTAATTGATCACTGGCATAGCTGAGTTCAACGGATTTTTCAGCTAAGGCGCCGCGTTTCATCGCCATATCTAACTTACTTTTATCGTCGGTTACCGCCAGCTGCGCGGCTTGGCGGTACTCTTCCTGTGCGGTGTCATAGGCTTGCTGCGCCACGGCGTGTTGGCTTTGCAAGGTGGTGGTGTCCAAGCTAAACAGCGGGGTTTGCGCGCTCACGGCTTGGTTGGGGCGCACATACAGGTTTTCCACCACGCCATCCAGCGGGGCGCGCACCAAAAACGGGTCGCGCGGGGCAACTTCTGCGGGTGCCAGCACACTCAAACGCACGGGAAACAGCAGAATCACGGCCAACACGGCCAGTGTCCACACCTTGGCTTTAGTGGGTTTGAGCTTATCGCGCAAATTAAGCTGCCAATGACGGCTCGGGCTAAGGGCGCTGAACGCATGTTGATAGACTTGGCCTATTTCGGCCGCGAGCGCTTGTTCTCCGGGGCTCCAAGCCTCGGTGCGGACTAACAATAAGCCGCCAATGACGTTATTTTGTGCGTAAAACGGTAGCCACATGGCCTGCGCTGGCAACCAGTTTGACCAGTCTTCGGCTAAGTATTCGGGCAGCTGAGTCAGGTCAATTAGCTGCGCCGCTTGGGGTGTTTCCTGCTGCGCTTCGGTCTTCACCAAGTGGCGTAACAATTGGCTCAGCCATTGAGTGTAGGGCGCATTGGCATCTACCTGTGGCGTACCAGAGAGCGCACTAACGTGCCCCAATCCTGCCGTTTGCCACAGCGCCGCTTGGCGATAATTAAGCAGTTGCAGGGTTTCGTTCACCATCATAAACCCCAGCTCTGACAGGCTTTGCGCGGCGCGCGCGCGCTTGCCCATTTGCAATAAACCCAATAAAGCTTGGGTGGCTGCTTGGCTGGAACCTGTGCTTTGGCCCTGAGCGGGCGAGGTGTTCATGTTGGTCATGGTGTGGGTATCAACTGGCCGAATAACTTGGGTAAGGTGCTGCTTCGGTTGACGCTTAATCTTAGGTTATTGTTCGGCTAAACGCCGAGCTAAACGACAGTTATACGTCCTATGGTGCTAAAATTTTGGTTTTATTAACTCACAAATATAATCTAGTTTATTGCTGCTACTGTTGTTATTTGCTTCTGTCACTGCCATTTTTCCTGATGTTCTATCGATCCTTACAATAAATTTTTTCCCCTCATTAATCGTTTCATAAATAATCCGGCCTTTTTCGATAAGGGCATTTTCTGACTTTGCTCCATTATCAATGACAGTTTTAGTTGACGTATTAATTGAAACGTATTCTTGAAATCCGTATTTGTCGGGTGTGCATGTCAACTCAATAGAATTGCTTTCAGATATCGTAGTTTTGCTTTTTGCGCTGTTGCTATCGATAGTTGAACAGCTAGAGAGATAGAGAGTAGCTGCTGTTATTATTATAAATTTTTTCATAGGTATTCCTTTTGGGTGTTTTGTAAGTATTTATAGCGGTTTTCTATTGTCAATATAACGCTAAACTAAGTGGCAATTTTTAAGTTGTGTTTTTACGGAATATTTTTGCGCAAAAAAATCATACAGCTGTGGCTTACAAACTATCAAACGTACAATGTATATGATCTGCAATGACTTGTTGTGGAAATTTTTAGTCTGATGACTTTCCCTCTAGCTTCCACTTGAATTTTAATTGCTTTGTGGATGCAATTGCTCTTCCGTTTTCCTGCGCAGGTTTAAATGAACAGCCTGAATAAAATACCTCAGTAGCTGAGTCAAGAATTTTAAAGCCACTACTTTTTTCGGTGGTAACTTTTTGCACATTACCATTTGCATTAAGAAATATTTTTACACTTGTTTCGCCTTCGTAACCTGCTAAAACAGCTTCCTTAGGATAAGTAAATGGCTGACATGAAGACTGAATAAATACTGGCGCCACATAGTCTTTTGATTTCTCTGAAAAATGAACACATGATTGTAGCAATGGGGAACAGAATGTAATTAAAAGAATTCGCGGTATTTTCATGTTTACTCCTTTTTTTAACAAAATACGGGAAGTAAATTTATTATTTAATCCCGTACCCGATACACCATGACAGTTAAATATATGGCCTCTACAGGTGTTGGCCACCCTAATGTTGAGGAAAGCTCGCCCAGCCGCTCATGCCGGCAAGGAGTTCCGGTGCTGTGCCTTCTATCTTGCCGGTAATCGATAAGGTTTGGCTCACGGGGTCGATGCGGGCGCCCAATTGGGTGACTTTGGCGGTGTAGCTTTTGCCTAATTCATCCAACGTGACGGTAAAGCTCTGGCCGGTTTTCAGCCATGCTAACCAGCGCGAGGGCACAATCAATTGTAATTCCAGTGTGCCGCTGTCCAGTATATCCAGCAGGGGGGTGCCCATGTTGACGTACTGATGGTTGGCAACCAAACGCTTGGCAATGCGGCCACTGAATGGTGCGCTTATCACGCACTTGCGCACACTGGCCAGCATGTAATTCACGTCCGCCTCGGCCTCTTTCACTTTGGCTTCGGATTGCTGCAGTTCCAGTGCGCCAATGGAGTTCAGCTCGGCCATGCGCTTGTTGACGTCAAATAGCTTTTTGGCGGAGTCCGCCACCGCTTGCGCCTTTTTCAATTGCGCGTCATACACGGTGCAATCAAAGGCGACCAATGTTTCACCCTGTTTAAAACTATCGCCATCGCGCAGTGGTAAGTTGGCAATTTTGGCGGCCAGTTCACTCGACAAGACAACCGCATCGCGCGCCATTAACTGGGTGCGAATACGGTTGTCATTGGCGGTGGCTGATGTGCGCGGGCTTTGGCTGGTGGGTAGGTTTTGCGCCTGACCACCGCTGCTGAGCAGGCTCAGCAGCAGGGCGGCGGCTAGGGTTACTGTGCCAAACGGATACCTCATTTCACCGCCTTATTGCTGGATGGGGGTGTCATGATGATGGTGTGGAACTTTTTGTCGGCTTCGGCAGAGGCTTGCTTAACGGCCTGACTCAGCACTTTTAAGTCATTGCTGGGCAGGGTTTTGGGTAGCAAGTCAACGCCGAGGGTGGCCAGAATTTGGCCATAGGCGCTTTGCAAAGCGCCGTAACTTTGATACTGGCGCAGCTTGGACATAAGTGCGCTGGCACTGGCGCGAATCTCTTGCAGGCGGCTGTCGGCACTGGCACCGGCGGCGTTGCGAGTAAAACTGAGAATACGCTCGTCCACGCTGGTCATATCGGCGTTGCGCTCAAACTGGTGTTTGCGACCCAAGTAATCGCGGTAGGCCACGTGTACTTGGGTTAATACTGCCATGTTCAAGGCCAAGCGCTGGTTGTGGGCCACATCTACTTGGGCTTGCGCCAGGCCTTTGGTGTTGCCAATGTTGAGCACGTTAAACAGGTTCCAACCTACACGTATACCCGTGGAGTTCCAGTGGTCGTTCACCAAGAAGCTGTTGGTGTCGTAGTTGCTGCTAGCGCTAAATTCGATACCGGGGAACAGACGCGCAATCGCCTTGTGGGTTTCGTTGACACTGATGCGCTCGTTGTAGCTGGCTTCCAGCAACTCGGGGCGATTGGCCAGTGCCAGCTCTTCCATATCATTCAGGCTGGCGGTGACATTGGGCACTTCTAAGGCGCTATCATCGGGTGCCAGCACTTCAAAGTCGGCGCTTGGCGGTAGGTTCATCAGGGAGGCCAAGCGTGGTTTAGCTTGAGTTAGCTCGTCGCGGATGGATTCCAGCTGACGCAGAATATCCAGCATTTGACGTTGATAATTAAGCGAGTCCAGCGGCGAACGCAGGCGCTCCTGCTCAATGGTGCGCGAATCATTCAGGGCTTGTTCGGCCTGATTCATCACCACATCAATTTCTTTTTCCAGCTTTTGGGCGCCTACCGCTTGCCAATAGGCTTGGCGCACCTGCTGGGTCATGGTTTGCACCACTTTGCGGCGGCGTTCCTGCATTACCAAGCCTTGGTCCGCTTGTTGTTTGGCTTGGAAGTAGCTCACGCCGAAATCCAGAATGTTCCATGAAAAGGTCAGGTCGCTGGCGGTGTGTGATCGGTCTTGCGAGGTGGATGGTACTAGCGATTGCTTGCCTGTCGCCAAGTCCATGGAGGATGAACCATAGTCATTGTTGCGTGTGCTGTAGCCGGCGTTGGCGGTCAGTTTGGGCAGCAAACTGAAGTTGGCGCTGTCCAGTTGGCGTGTGGCCAATGCCTCTTCCATCAGCTTCAAGCGGTTGTCGAGGTTGTATTTAAGCGAGCGTGCAATGGCATCTTCCAGTGTAATTTTACCGCTGATGGCTTCTTGCCCCATAAACATATCCTGTTTGTCTTGGGCAATTTGGGCGCTGCGCTCGGCACTGGTAATAGGATGGGGCGATATGGCGCAGCCGGACATCATCATCGCCAACGCCAGTGCTGAAATGTGCAATGGGCGCGGGGAAAATAGTGCGGTTTTTGCTGTTGTCTTCTTCATAGTCCTTGCTCGCTTAAAATGAAAAAAGTGAATGAGTAAAAGTTATCATTTGAGTGTCAGGCTTCGTGCGTCGCGCTGGTTAATGGATCCAGCTGGTTGAGCACACGTAAAAGCGCATCGCTATCCCACTGCTGAGCTTGTTTGCTGTGATGGGCAAACTGATCCTGCAGTGCGGGCTTGCCACTCAAGTCAGCGTAGTGATGGTGGTGGCGGCTATCTTTCATCGATGTTTGTGGGTGAGAGCTTTTAACATTTAGCTCAATCACACTGGACGAACGGTTGCCGTGACTGTCGCGCACGATCACTTCAATTTGCAGCTTGCCGGTAAAGCCTGCGGGCGGCTGACCTTTTAAGGTTCCGGTGACTGGGTCAAATTTCAGCCAGTTTGCCAAAGGTCTACCATCGATTAAGCGAGCTTCCATTGTGAATTGCACAGTGCCACTGATGCTCAGGGGTAAGCTGGGTAAAGCTATATAAACGGGCGCACCTGAAACCACGTTGACGGTGTTGACAGTGGGCGTTACTTGCAGTCCGTTATCGCTTGGCAGATTGAGTCTATCGATGCTGACTCTGCCGCCGGTAAAGCTGCTGCCATTTCCACCATCGCCCAAGCTGGTGCCGCTGCTTGAGGGTGTGCCGGTATTAACGCTAAAGCTGGAACTTGAACTGCTTTTTACCGAGAGGCTGGTTGTGGCAGTGACTACACCTATAGGGTCATTACCGGGGCTACTGGTATCCAAATTAGTACTTGTGTGAACCAGTCCGGGCATTGGCAGATTCTGATTACTCACAATAGGGCTGGCGTTATTCTGCGTAACCAACGACGGCGGCTCAACATTGATGAGTACGGTATTGGTTGCGCCGCCGACAACTACGGTATTGTTAGACAATACAATTAATGGCGTAGAGGGTGGATTTACAATACCTGAGCCTGAGTCAGTCGTATGGGTGACAGGCGGGGCTGGTGGTGTTGGTGGTATTACCGGCGGTAAGGTTTGGGCGGTAAAGGTAGCACCAGTTACACCACTGGCGAGCTTATTGCCCGCATTGTCTGTTATGTCGCTGCCATCTTTCACGTCTAAACGAATATCGCCATTGCCACTGATATTCCCCACAGCGACTACCCAATTTTTGCCATCCACAGAGTGGCTTTCAATGATGCTGCCGCTGGCATTTCCGGTAGTGGCGATAGTGAAATCACCAGTATTCACGTTTTTCACATTCTCGTCGAAGGTGATTTGGTAGCTAACGTTGGTGGCGAAAGTGGAGGGAGAATTCAGTAGTTGTATACCAGTGATTGTGGGGGCAACGGCATCTACCAAAATGCCATTGCTGGCGGGTAGGCCGGTTAGGCTCAGCGCGCTGTTATTTCCTGCCGTATCTTTAATACTGCCCCCATTGAGGTCAATACTGGAGCCGACAACTATACCGTCAGTATCCAAATTACCGCTTGCAACGGTAGCCGTAAAGGTCAAACTGTTGGAGCCTGAACCACTGACGTAGGTGGCATTGAGCGTGGCATTATCCAGTGTCAACGTAAGGCGTGGTGTGCCGTTGATCACGACAGTCTCAGACAAGTTCACAGTAAAGGTGAGCGTTTGCCCTGCCACATAGGTACCATTGGCAGGCAGGTTGATGCTGGTGATACTGGGTGCAATGCGATCCACTGTGTAGGCCGCGCCTGTCAAACCACCGGTTATAGCGTTGCTTGCGGTATCGACAATTCCAGTGCCACTGGTGTTGAGATTAAGTCCTAACGTGCCTGCACCAACAACATTACTCACTTGAATATCATACGTATGGCCATCGACCTGCGTGACACTAGCAATAGTACCCGATGCCGTTCCAGTAGATGCGAGTGTGAAATCACTGGTATCTACGCCGGTAACATTTTCACTCAGGTTTAAGGTATAGGTTAAGTTAGCTGAATTGGTGGTACTGGCTCCGTTCAGATTGATGCTAGTGGCGACAGGGGGAGTTGTGTCGATAATAACCCCGTTTGTTGCGCCTACGCCATTCAGTGCTGTGTTGATAGGATTATTGGCATTGTCGCTGACATTGGCGCCATTGAGACTGAGGCTGCTAATGCCGATACCATCTACGTCATTATCGCCTGCTTTGACGGTATAACTGAACGTTAAGGCATTGGTGCCGCTGCCTCCAGCATAGGTAGCAGAAACGGTTGATCCTCCTATATCCAACGTAAGACTGGGGGTCCCGCCGCTGATATTCACTACTTCATTGGTGTTGACCTTGAACGTCAGTACATCGCCGGCTTTGTAACTGTTTGCTACGGGGACATTTACACTGGTAATAAGCGGTGGAGCAGAGTCGATGAATACTCCTGAGGTAGGCGCCACACCATTCAGGGCAACATGTGCAACATTGCCGGCTAAATCAGTAATATTCCCACCATTCAAATTAATGCTGCTGCCAAGCCCAATACCGTTAGTATCTTGTTGACCATTGGTTACCGTGGTACGGAATACGAGGGTATTGGTGCTAGATCCTGACACGTAGTTGGCGATTAGATTGCCCGAATCTAATAGGACGTTTATTTGAGGTGTACCACTGACATTCACAGCCTCATCAAAAGTGACGGTGAAGTCCATGGTTTGGCCATTGGTATAGGTGCCATTGGCGGGCACACCCACCGATGCAACTGAAGGTGCAACGCCATCAATTACTAAGGCTTTTTGGCCGGCGATAGAGTGCGCGCCGCCCAGCGTTGGTAGCGTCAATAGCGCTACATCGTTAGCGGCGTTTTTAATTGTGCCGCCATTGAGTGACAGGGCGCTTGTCGATTGGGAATCCAAATCAGCGCTCTGGTCACCGGTTTGTACGGTGTAGTTGAATGTGAGGGTATTAGTGCCTGAGCCGGATACATAAGTAGCACTGTGGTCGATTGTCCCTGTTTCCAATAACAAGGTTGGTGTACCACCCGCGGTATTGACGGTGACAGCTTGGTCGAAGGTAGTGGTAATGGCGACAGTATCGCCTACTTTGTAAGTTCCATTCGCCGTTGTTGATGTTACATCGGTAATACTGGGGTTAAGTGGCGAAACGGTTATGTTGACCGTGTTAGTCGTTATTTGTGCGCCACCCGCCCCCGTATTGCCTAAATCGTTGCTGGTAATTTGGAGACTAGCGCTACCGTTGTAGCTGCTGGTAGGCGTAAAGGTGAGGCCATTTAAGGCAGTGTTGATGTCACTGAGTGTGCCGTCAAACGTCATGGTGGAGTCGCCGGTTCCCGAGCCGACGCTGAAAGCTAAACCGGTGGTGCCGGACAGGGTTATTAGGCCGTGCGTCACAGTTAGGGTGACCCGTTCCGTACTGCCACCGGAGTCCACATCGCTAATGCTAATCAGGTTACCGTTACCACTGTTAAAGACTAAGTTTGTGTCTTGGTGGATTGTTTGAGTGGTGGGAGCCGTGTTAACGGGAGCATCGTTTATCGCTGTAACGGCGAGGGTGACGGTTGTGCTCGCTGTTAGGCTACCGCCAGTGCCGGTATTGCCATTATCGTTGATACCTACGTTCAGCGTGACATTGCTGGTGGCATTACTGGCAGTGACGAAGCTTAAGTTACTCGCTGTAATGAAACTGTTGATATTGGCTAGGCTACCGTTCAACGTTAAGCTGCCTGTGCCGGAGCCGGACACAGTGACGCCGCTGCCTGAAGTAGCTGTCAACGTGCCGCTGGCTACGCCAAAGCTGGCGGTTACCGTGCTTGAACCTGCGTCTACATCCGCAAAGCTGACGCCGGTAATGGCAGTGGTAACGTCTTCATTGACACTAATCGAAGCGGGTGCAGTGATTGAGGGTGCATCGTTGACAGATACCACAGCAACTGTCGCTGCAACCGACAAGCTTGTGGTATCCACCCCGCCATTGGCAGTGCCACCGTTATCTTGAATACTGGTGAGCGTGACTACGCGGTTTGCGGTATTCGGCGCCTCGCTGGCATTGCGATAACTCATGCCATCTACAATAGTGCTCGCCGTCGCGCTACTGACGCCACCGGCTTTACTGATCGTGACGGTAGCCGTGCCGCTACTGACGCTTACGCTGTAGCTCATGCCATTTGTGGCGGTAGTGCCGTTGGTGCCATTGGTCAGGGCGATATCCGTACCGTCTGCACGCAGAATTTCACTGCTACCATCAGCCAGATTGCTGACGGTAAGCTTGAGTTGAGTAATATTCTGACTAGCTTCTACGGCGCTTACCGAAACCCCGCTAAATAAATCCACTGCTGCACCATTTTCGGTGTAGGTGGGGGTGCCACCTGTGGCACTTAGGGTGGGTGCATCATTAATAGCGGTAATCGCTACGCTTACGGTCGCACTGGTACTGGTTCCACCTGCACCATCGTCTACGATAAAACTGACGCTACGTGTGGCTGTATTGGGGTCGGTGGTGTTGCTGTTGGCGTAAGTAATAGCGGATATGAGCGTCGCTGTACGTGTTGGGGTGGCGCTGCTATTGAAACCTATGACTAGATCAGCGCCAGCGCCGTTACTGCTAATTGTGCCTATATCCACACCGCCTACAGAAACATGGCTGCCGACCGTGACGCCAGCACTCAGTGAAACATTACCACTGGTGCTAATCCCCAGTACATCCTGCGCGCTTACGCCATTGGTAGTAATCGATACGGTCAGGCTCCCGTTATTAAAGTTGGCTGAATCGCTATCCGTAACAGTTGCAGCCGTGCCACTATCCAGTAGAACCGCGGAGCCTTTTTCGGTGTAGGTAACGCTATCGCCATTCAGGTTGCTGACGATAGGTGGCGCATCTAAATTAGCTGCTGTAATGGGATTCGCGGAGGCCGCAATCACCACCGCGGCATCGGCACCAGCATCCCAGTCTTCCGCGGCATTGAGATTGTAGGTGGTATTGTCCAACGCCTTAACGCCCGCTTTGTTCATAATAGCTGTGAGAGCGGCCTTATCGGTCGCACTCATGGTGATCACAAAGCTGGTACCAGAGGTGATTTCTACATTGGATGTATTTGTTAGCGTATAGGTAGAACCACCTGCACCTGTAAACGTGAACTTGTTTGCCACAATATCATTGGCCGCACCAGATAAGGAAAGAAAGCCTGTGCCTGTGACTGTAAGGGTTCCCGCAGAGACATCATAAGTAGAGCTGGTAATACTTGGCACAGCCACATTACTGGTGGTAATGGTATTGCCGGTAAGGTCGGCCACTACCACGGCAGCATCTGCACCGGCTGCCCAATCTTCAGCGGCGGCTAAGTTATATGTTGTGCCGCTGGTAGAGTTGGCGCCATTTTTATTAAAAATTTGATTAATGGCCGCTTTATCGGTAGCACTTAATGTCAATGTAAAAGCGGTACCGCTTGCAATATCCACATTAGCGGTATTGGTTAGCGTGTAGGTCGCACCGCCTTCGCCAGTGAGAGTGAATTTGTTGGCGACTATATCGTTAGCTGCACCACTAGCAGAGAGGAAACCGGTACCGGTGACTAGCAGTGCTCCGGTAGCTTCGTTATACGTGGCGCTGGTAATGGTAGGTACTGCCACATTGCTAACGGTAATGCCATTACCGGTAAGATCAGCCACTACCACGGCAGTATCTGCACCGGCTGCCCAGTCTTCAGCGGCGGCTAGGTTATAAGTCGTGCCGCTGGAGGAGCTAGTGCCGGTTTTGTTGATAATTTGGTTGATGGCCGCTTTATCCGTAGCGCTCAGTGCCAAGGTAAATGACGTGCTGGAAGTCACATCTACGTTGCTGGTATTGGTCAAGGTATAGGTGCTGCCACCTTCACCGGTGAAGGTAAATTTATTGGCCACTATGTCGTTAGTTGCGCCGTTTAAATGGCTAAAACCTGTGCCGGTAACCACCAATGAACCGGTAGAGGCATCGTAAGTAGAGCTGGTAATTGTGGGTACGGCCACATTACTTACGGTTACGCCATTGCCAGTTAAATCAGCCACTACCACGGCAGCATCCGCACCGGCTGCCCAATCTTCAGCGGCGGCCAAGTTGTAGGTAGTTGCCCCTGTAGAACTTGTGCCGTTTTTATTGAGGATTAATGCCAGCGCCGCTTGATCTGTGGCGTTTAGGGTGACAGAAAAGCTGGTACCGTTAGTGATTTCCACGCTACCACTGGTGAGTGTATAGGTGCTACCGCCTTCGCCGGTGAGGGTGAGTTTAGATACATCAATGTCATTGTTTGCACCACTTTTGCCGGTGAGTCCAGTCCCTGTTACGGCTAACACGCCGGTAGCTTCGTTATACGTGGCGCTGGTAATGGTAGGTACTGCCACATTGCTAACGGTAATGCCATTACTGGTAAGATCAGCCACTACCACGGCAGTATCTGCACCGGCTGCCCAGTCTTCAGCGGCGGCTAGGTTATAAGTCGTGCCGCTGGAGGAGCTAGTGCCATTTTTGTTAATAATTTGGTTGATAGCTGCTTCATCAGTAACACTTAACATCAGGGTAAAGCTGGTATTGCTGGTAATTTCCACATTGGGTGTATTCGTCAATGTGTAGGTGGCGCCACCTTCTCCTGTCAGAGTAAATTTGTTGGCCACTATGTCGTTAGTTGCGCCGTTTAGATGGCTAAAACCTGTGCCCGTGACGACCAGAGCGCCTGTAGCTTCGTTGTAGGTGGCGCTGGTAATTGTGGGTATGGCCACATTGGATGCTGTTACACCATTGGTGGCATCAGAAATATCGCCGCCGGTAATCACACTATCCCAGTCATCGGCGGCGGCTAAGTTGTAGGTAGTTGCGCCGGTGGAGGCTGTCCCGTTCTTATTGAGAATTGTTTCAACGCCCGCTTGATCGGTTGCATTCAAGGTGACAGAAAATGAGGTTGCACTGGTCAATTCCACGTTGGATGAGGTGAGCGTGTAAGTGGTGCCGCCTTCGCCCGTGAGGGTCAATTTGGACACCGTAATATCGTTAGTGGCGCCCACCGTACTCACCATATTAGTGCCGGTGACGCTCAATATATGGGTACTGGCATCGTAAGTAGCTGAGGTGATGGTGGGAGCAGTCACATTGCTCACAGTTACGCCATTGCCAGTTGCATCGGCAGCAGCACTTTTAGTGCTGTCCCAGTTGGCTGCACCGGCCAAATTGTAAGTAGTACCGCCTACCGCTGAAGTACCGGTTTTATTCAACAAGCCATTAATGGCGAGTTTGTCTGCGGCATTGAGCGTGACTGAAAAGGCCGTAGCACTGCTGGCGGTAGTACTGCTGGATGTTAACGTATAAGTGCCACCACCTTGTCCGGTAAGCGTTAGTTTGGTGGGATCAATGGTGTCACCGGTGGTCATATTGGTGCCAGTGACGGATAGTGTGCCAGTACTTGCATCGTAGGTTGCGCTGGTTATAGAAGCAGGTGGAATATAAGTTGTAGATGTAGTACCACCACTGGTCGTATAGATCTTGGATGTAGCTGTACCGCTGCTACCAGAGGTTGCACCGGTTCCCCCTGATCCGCTTCCTCCCGCATTGGTCGTTGACATGGATGAATAGCTGCCAGAGTCCATATTAACTGTGCCGCCTGCGTTCCAAACTGCGCCCGTTCCTGTACCGCCATTTCCGCCACTGCCAGAGCCGTGGCCGCTTAATGCACCACCACCACCACCACCACCGGTACCGATATTATTGGTAATAGTGCTTCCGGTAATTGTAAGCGTTCCTGTGTTATAGATTCCGCCGGCTGCATTACCTCCACGACCTCCGGCGGCATCATAGCCAGAGCCGCCACCACCGCCGCCAATTCGGATGGTACCGTTATTAGCTAAACCACCTGCGCCACCATTGGAATACCCACCATAATTAGATCCTGCACCCGCAGCGCCTGTCGCGGTTCCACCGCTACCGCCACCGCCGCCAAGGAAGTTTGCACCATTGTTATACCCTGCCCCTCGACCACCTGTTCCCGCAGCGGGGCCGGCTTGTGGTCCACCAGTAAAGTTGGTTCCAGCTATACCGCCAAATGTGGTATCAAAACCACCGCCACCGCCACCGGCACCGGCGGCTGAGCCATTAAAATTATCACCGCCAGCGCCACCGCCACCGGCAGCCTTTCCAGCAGTAATCGTTGAGTTGGTGATTGATAGTGTTCCGGTATTGGAGATGTTGGCGCCGAGTGCATCACCACCTGCACCACCTGCACCTGCTGTACGGTTGCCACCTGCACCTGTAATAAAACCGTTACTGATAGTTAAATTACTGATGGTGACATTAGAGCCACCGCCACTACTGGAAACATTCAAGACTTGGGCTAGGTTATTACCGTTGAGCGTAAAGCCACCGCCAACAATACTCATCGTATGGCCATCAGTCACATTAATGCTGATGGTGTCGCTGGTTGAAGCAAAAGTGATATTGCCGGTAAAGGTAATAACATCATCGACATTATCGGTATCGCCTGTTGCAATCGCTGCTTTTAAGGTGGCAACAGAGTTAACACTGGTGGTGACCAGAAGATGGTCATAATTTAAGAGTTTGCTGGTGTCCAGCGCTGGTGCATAGTTGATGGTGCCAGTGGCAATTTCGAGGTTCCAGTTACCGCCTAATGCGGTTCCGCCCGTATTATCCGTGGACGCTGCAATATCAGCGCCAGTAGCGGTTGCCAAACTGCTCAAAAACGCCTGCCCATCGCTGCCTTCACCTACATGGCAGCCATACAGCAAAATGTCTCCGTCTGCAGTTAACGCTTTACCTATGGTAGCTAATTCGCTGCTGTACTTAGCTAAATTGCCGCTGAACAGTGGGCTATTACCCAGTAGCAATACACCTTCATCTCCGTGAGACACTATACTGATGGACTCTATATTGCTTAAACCTTTAAGACCGTCAGCAATTTGTTGTACACCATCTTTGTTCGAGTCTAACAGTATGACCTTCACATTGGGTTCTGCGGCATCCACAATTTTCTGGTAATCCGGTACTCGCGTATCCACAACTAATACTTCTGTAACAGGTGTACTGCTGGCCGCTGTATCCACGGTTGGATGATTGTTATCACTCGGTTTAGTATTCGAAACAGTATGCGTATCTACTTGGCTAGGCGGTTCTGTAACAGAAATAGCTTGTGCGGGGACAGAATTAGTAGTTGGTGGGGCTACCAAAACGGGCTCTTGAGCTCTTGCAACAGATGTATCCGCGGAGTTATGTGAATCGACATGGTGTTCAATAATGGTGGCTGCCGTGCTAACAGCCGCACCGTCAAACATAATCCGCGGTTCAAGCGATATCATCAGCGCTGCTGATGTTTTGGGGCGCGGCAAGACTGCTGAATCAAACGCTTTGGTCTTGGCTTGTTTGTGGGTGAACCATTCAGTCATTGTTTTTTTCATCATAACTCTCCGTGCTCGTCTTACCCGGTCAATTAGGGGTTGGTGTTGTCTTTGGCGCGAATAACATTGGCGGCGCTACCATTTCCATCTTTCCAGAAGGACAGAGCCGAATACTGTTCAAATAAATCGGGCGGTAAAATGGTCCGGCGTGAGGCGATTTCTACTTTAGGCCTCACTTTATGCAGTCCTGAGAGCCCAAGTGCTTGATCGAACTCAGGAGCATCGTACTGGATGTTCTCAAAATCATGCGCAAACCAAGGCTCACCTAAAAAATCGTACACCAAGCGCAGGCATTTTTCGGGCGCTTGGGCTAATAAATCGTATTCAATGATTAACAGCGATTTGGCGTGTTCGCCGTAGTAGGCTTCTTTCAGGCCGGCCCAGCCATAGCCCACCAAACGGTTGCGTTGGGCGAGTGTTTCTACACGGCTGTAAACATTGTTGCGCTCGTTGTCATCATTGAACAACTTGGTGTTTTCATAGGGATTGGCGCGATAAAGGCGTTCAATACTGTCCATAATCCAGGCCACATTGCGTACACAGGCGATGACTTTGGCGTGGGGGAATAAATCCATTACTGCTGGCATGCGGGCGCACCACATACGGTTGGTATCGAAGATCACTTGTTTGTCGGCTTGATCAGCGTAGTAGCTCTCAAACAGGCCGCGCAGCAGGCGTTGGCGCTGAGACATATCTATAACAGAACCAAATTCACTACCGGCACTGAATTGATTAAGCATATTAGAGATCAGTGCGCCAACCGGGCTGGTCATACCCGCGTGAAAACGTGGATTTTGGCGGAGCAGGGCAGCCAATAATGTTGAGCCAGCACGGGGTAGGCCGGAGATAAAGTGAAATTGCTGGTTCAAATAAACGATTCCTGAGAAATGCTGTTTTGGCGTCTAAATTGTAGTCCAAGGTTTTTAAATTGATACTCTAGGCGATCTTAATCCTAGAGTATCAAATTACATCCTAACGAAATGCTTAGTCGCGTGATGGAAAAATGCCTTCCAACGCGATAATAAAATTGGTGCCTAAATAGGGGTTGCGTATAGGTAATGGCTGGCTTCCACCTGAAACACCTATTTGGGATGGATTTACGGTAACAGGGCTGCTGAGTGTGGTTGACCAAATGGTTGCTGTTCCGGGGCCAGAGCCTGATGCTGCTAGTACATTGTTGGTGTTAGATGGCACCGCAACAGGTGTAGCTGCAGTAGCTCCGACAGTGAGGCTATGGTTGTGTACAGGCATATTACTTATTAGGATGTTGGCCTGTTCTGCGCCAGCCATCTCACCTTGAACAATAGTGCTTAAGCCGGGGCCTGTACCCATGCCTACTGGGCTACGGCTGCGATAATCAGGTAGGCCAAACGTCACCTGACCATTGCCTCCAAAGGTAGTGCCTAACAGTGAAAACAGCGCGGTATTTTGGGCAATGCCCATCAGCTGTCCTTGGCATAAAGCCCAGCCACGAGGGGCGAAATTAAAGCCCACCATTTTGATTTCGCCGATAAATGGATCACTCATTACAAATCTCCTGTTGATGATTATTGTCCTGATCTTTAATCAGGTTGGAAAAGCTCAGCGGGCGCTGAACGTGCATTGCTCAGGTATCTTGGTACTAATTAATAGAAACCTTAGGTCTTTGAGCTAATCCCTCGAAAGTCCTTTCAGGTTATAGTGCTACGGGTCAGTCTGTTTGTTAATTACACTGCATATCTCCAGCAGGTATATTTTCAAATTATACTTATTGTTTTATCGCCTAAGTAAAATACAGACTTGGGTGAGTCTAGCCTAAACAGTTTTACGTTATGTCATTCTTGAGCTGAAAAAAGTGGTTTGACGCGACTTTTTTTACTGAAGTCTTGTCAATTTTATTTTATCAGAGTGTCATGTTTGCCTTTGTGTGGGGCGTTGGTTATATCTGCACGTCTGTATTGGGTTCATATAAACAGCTAACAAACTGATAATATTAAGGAAAAGAATGTTGAGCAACCGCTTATTTTCTCCGCTTAGTTTTAGAGCAATTTGCGCTGGTGATCAGAGTTTTTTGGCGCAACTCTACGCGAGTACTCGTGCAGCAGAGCTGGCCACTGTGCCTTGGTCGGATGCGGAAAAGCAAACTTTTTTGTTGGCACAATTTCAGTTTCAGCATCGTTATTACCAAGAGCATTTTCCCGTTGCACGTTTTGATGTGATTGAGTGGGCTGGTGCAGCTATTGGGCGCGTGTATGTAAACATAGAAAACAATAATATTCGTTTAATTGATATAGCGCTGCTGCCCGAATATCAACAGCGTGGTATCGGTACACTCATTCTGCGTGATTTAATGCAGCAGGCAAGCCAGTTGGGCGGGTATTTACGGTTGTACGTGGAATTAAATAACCCAGCTTATCTGTGGTATGAACGGTTGGGTTTTGTTGCGATAGGCACCAATGGTGTTTATCAGCAGATGGAGTGGTCGTCAGTAACTGCTGAAAAATCGGCGTGAATATTGTGAAAGAGTGAGTAAAATTTTATGCGTGAACCCTTATCGCCTGTTGAATCACTTGCAACTATGTCGGTTCCTTCATTTGAGTTATTGGAATCGTTAGTGGGGCACCAATTTTTAATTAAAGATGCCGCCAGTCATTCTACAATGTTGCATTTGGATGTTGTGGATCGTGGTGTTCCCATGAATAAAAACTACACTTGTTACAGTGCGTTGTTTAGTTTGCCCGCGAATGTTCATGCTGACTCGGCGCTCTACCATGTTCAGTATCCCGCTGAAGGAAATAATTATCAGGTTTGGGCTTTATTATTGACACCAGTTGCACCAAGTGCGGAGGGAAGGCAACGTTTAGAGGCATTGTTTCATTATCCCCTTAATTCGCCGAGTACATGACTCGGCGAATTAAGGGTGAAACTGTCATTGCAATAAGTTAATAAACTTTACTAACTATTAAATTTCTCGCAACTGATGATGAATTTTCTCACTGAATATTAAAACTACTTTTTCACGCCTTCTACATTCAGTGATAATTTGATGGATTCTGTGTCAGGTACAAATTTGCTGTTAATGTCGAAATCTTTTAAGAATATTTCTGTTGTACCTACAAAACCTGCGCGATAACCACCCCAAGGATCTTTGCCTTCACCAATTTTTTGCGCGGCAATTGTGATGCTTTTAGTGACGCCATTCAGTGTAAAATCACCCACTAAATTAAAACTGTTTTTATCTGCACCGGGCACTACTTTTTTACTCACAAATGTTGCTTTGGGGTTTTTCTCAACATTCAAAAAATCAGGTGTGCGCAAATGTTTATCGCGCTCAGCGTGGTTGGTGTCAACACTTGAGGTGTCGATGGTCACGTTCACGGTGCTGGCTGCTAGGTTCGCGGGATCGTAGGTAAAATCACCGCTAAAACTATCAAATCGACCGGTTAACACGCTGAAACCCAAGTGTTTCACGCTGAAATTAATGGATGCATGTGCACCTTTGGTGTCGATAGTGTAATTGTCAGCCAGAGTGGGTAGGCTGATTAAGCTTGCACCAGCCAAGGCTAAAACAGCTAAATGTTTTTTAGTAAAAATATGCATCATAACGTGCTCCTATATAAGACTATTTGAGTGTGGGTGAAAATGCTTGTAAATACATTATCTATTGCGTGAACAAACATAGTGTTAAAAATGTTAATGAGATTTTTGGTTCGGCTTTAGCATGCGTAACAGGGTTGCATCACGTTTTAAAAAATGGTGGAACAGCGCAGCGAGTGCATGTACGAGTGCAATAGCTAAAGTACCCCATGCCAAATATTTATGAATGAAGCCGGCGCGATCTACATTGTGTGATTTTAATTTGATTGACGCAGGGATTGAAAATAAATCAAAAAAATGCGCCCCTTGCCCTTCGGCAGTGGTAATCAAATAACCTGTTATACAAATAATAAAAATGGAGGTATAGAGTGCGAATTTAACTAAGTTCGCTGCTAAATAATTATTTTTGCTAACACTCGGTAATTGAGCTGGCGTGGTGTTGAGTAAGCGCCAAAATAAACGTGCACACATAAGTGCAAACAACAGAATGCCTAACGCAATATGTATTTCGGGGCCACGGTGATACCACGGTGAGTAGTAATCCAGGTTGCGCATATATACGCCGAGTCCAAATAAAAACACAATCAAACCAGCGCATACCCAGTGTAAAATAATCGTGACGAGGCCATAACCTGTAGCTGAATCTTTTAACATGCAGTTACCTATAATCGTGCAAGAGCAATTTAGCTTTTGTTTAATACATCGAATTAAGATAACAGCATTGCTTTTGAATTACAGCAAACTAATTTTTAATGATAAGCGGCGTTTTTATGGCAGAAGTAGTTACCACTGCGGCGATTTATTGTTATTTTCTTGAAATACAAAGAGTTAAGTGAATTACTGTAACCGATATAAAATTTTCTTTAAAGGAATCATCGAAAAAATCGTGTTGATTGATCGAAAAATTAATGCGTTATTTGGGAACAGAACGCTTGTGGCCACCTTCATCAAGGGCGACATATACAAACTCACCTTCCGTGACTTTAGCGATGTCCAGCGTGATGAAATTTTTAATCCAGACTTCAATGCCTATGCGGATAGAGGTATTACCAATGGCAACTAAGCGCGCATAACAACTTACGAGTGAACCTACAGGAACAGGGCGCAAGAAAGTCATGCTGCTGACGGCTACTGTCGTGACGCGACCTTTGGCAACTTCCAATGCCAAAATAGCACCGGCTAAATCCATCTGCGATAGCATCCATCCCCCAAAAATGTCGCCTTGCGGGTTGGTATTGGCGGGCATAGAAATGGTTTGTAATGTCAGGTTTCCCTGAGGTTGAGGGTGCGCACTCATGGCAATTGCTCTGATCGAAAATTCCCTTAAGTGCAGCACAAAAGTAAATAAGACGCCAGTTTAATTGTGCAATATTTCTTACTCTTCGTTTGACGGTTTACCGATAGTGGCAAGAATACCGCCGTCCACATACAATATTTGCCCTGTGACGAAATCACTGGCTTTTGACGCAAGAAATATAGTCGCACCTTGTAAATCATTGGGGTCACCCCATTTGGCTGCAGGGGTGCGGTTGATAATAAAATCATTGAATGGGTGGCCATCTACGCGAATGGCTTCAGTTTGTGCTGTGGCAAAATAGCCGGGACCAATGCCATTGACTTGAACATTATGTTTAGCCCATTCGGTGGCCATATTTTTAGTCAGCATTTTTAAGCCACCTTTAGCCGCAGCGTAAGCTCCTACCGAACTCCGACCCAATTCACTCATCATGGAGCAAATATTAATAATTTTTCCGCGTTGACGCGCCACCATTTTTCGCGCAACAGGGCGAGTCATGGTGAATACACCGGTCAAATCCGTTTTAATGACTTCTTCAAATTCGCTCAGTGGCATATCGAGCAAAGCAACGCGTTTAATTATGCCCGCGTTATTCACCAAAATATCAATGGGGCCATGAATGCTTTCAATCTGCGCTACCGCTGCTGTTACTTGGTCTTCATCTGTTACATTAAATTTATAACCGAACGCGTTGAAACCTAGTTCGCGATAATCATTAACGGCTTTGTCAATTTTTTCTTGCGATGAATTGCCGTTAATAATTAATGTTGCACCTGCTTTGCCCAAACCTGATGCCATCGCCATACCCAAACCGTGCGTGGCACCGGTAATTAAGGCAATTTTTCCTGTTAAATCAAACAGTGAAAGATTCATGCTGCTAACTCTTTACTAAAGGTTATCGATTGTTCGGGTTGTGCCAACCACAAAACTTCTAGGCTATTGTTATCCTTTTAATGCTATTTGACGTCGCTCGGTTTATGAAAGTCCATGTCGGTGTAATCGTGATTTTCACCGGCCATTCCCCAAATAAATGTGTAGTTAGCTGTGCCCACGCCAGAATGCATTGACCACGGTGGCGATATTACGGCTTGTTCGTTGCCCATCCAAATATGGCGGGTTTCTTCTGCGGGCCCCATAAAGTGACATACGGCGTGGTCTTGCGGAATGTTGAAATAAAAATAGGCTTCCATACGACGACTGTGGGTGTGCATTGGCATAGTGTTCCAAATGCTACCAGGTTTTAATTCAGTCATGCCCATTTGCAATTGACAGGTGTCTAACACAGTACTGATCATCAATTGATAAATAGTGCGTTCGTTGCAGGAATCGCCATTTCCCATGTGCAGCACTTTACCATTTTCTTTATCTACTTTTTTGGTGGGATATGTGCAGTGTGCCGGTGTTGAATTTACATAAAACTTGGCTGGATTGGCACTGTCTTCGCTGCTGAAGATAACTTCTTTAGCGCCGCGACCAATGTATAGAGCTTCTTTCGTATTAATTTGATACTCAGTGCCGTCCACCGTTATTTTTCCATTGCCACCGATATTGATGGCACCTAATTCGCGGCGCTGTAAAAAAAAATCTGATTTCAATTGCTCAATGGTTTCTAATTGAATGGCTGTGCTGACGGGCATAACCCCACCCACTATCAAACGTTCATAGTGGGTGTAGGTCAATAAAATCTCGTCAACAGAAAATATTTTTTCAATTAAAAAGTGTTTTCTCAGTGTTGTAGTGTCGTAATGTTTAAAATCATCAGGATGTACTGCAAAACGCTCTTCGATATTTTTCATGAGTCAGTCTTTTTAATCAATAATGGAGAGTTATTGGGTTGTCGTTAGAGGTTATGAATAATTTATTGCTTCAGCAATTTATACATTTCTATGCCCGCCAGTATGAATGGCGTATTGCCTTTCGGGTCATTGGCGGTAATAGGTTCGGTCAGATAATAATCGTAGCTACCGTTACGGCCAAAACCTAAACCTGCAACTAAACACTGACCATTCATGCTAATTTTTCCATCGGGGTGAACGCTGATGAATTCATTCACCAGCCCGGTGTAGGTTTTAACGGCTGCCATGCTATAAGATTTTGGCAAGTAACCTTGATTGATGGACTTTGTTAAAAAATAACTAAACATGGCGGTGGCGGTGGATTCGCGATAATTACCTATATCACCGGGGCGATCAATAATTTGCCACCAAGTACCGGTGGTTTCATCTTGATAGTGCAATAAGGTGGGCGCGAGTTCGTTGATAATATCAATCAGGGTTTTGCGCAATTCTGTTTCGCGGTTGGGTAAATAATCCAAAACATCGACCAGCGCCATGGCATACCAGCCCATGCCGCGCGACCAATATTGCGGAGAGCGCCCAGTAATTTTATCTGCCCATTCGGCAGTTTTCGATTCATCCCATGCATGATAGTAAAGCCCTGTGTTGGAATCGCGTAAATGATTACGCGCAACAACAAATTCATGCACCGCCTCTTCAAAACTGTTGTGCTGTGTTGTACCTGTTTCATAGGTAGCAGCATATTGAGCTAAAAATGGCATGCCCATATACACGCCGTCTAACCATAATTGATTGGGATAAGTAATGCGGTGCCACAATGCACCTTCAGACGTGCGCGGATGACGTTTTAAATTTGCGCGTAATAAATCAACCGCGCGGCGATATTTTACGTCCTTGGTGCGCTCTTCTAATAAAATGACCATCTCACCCGCTTTAGTCCTGTCGATACTGTATAAATCAGGGGTGAAACCAATAATCTTTCCTTCGGGAGTGATATAGCTGCCAGTAACGCTCTGCAATGCATTTCGGTAGCGTGCGTCAGGCATTATTTTATCTAATTGTTGCAGCGCATTTATTTGCATTCCCACTACATCATATTCAAAGTTCGTGGGGCGTTGGCGGAATTCATCCCAGCCATTAGCGTGGTAATTTAAGGTTTTTCGCATTAGTTCAGAGTCGGCGAGGCTTCTGCTCCACGTTAACGCAGTATCTGCATTCATTGGTTTTTGTTTAGCACGAGCGCTTAGGCTGGATTCAATTTTTATTCGCGTTTCCTTAGTGAGGCGCTCAACTTGATGGTCTAAATAAGCTTTGAAGTCAGTCTCGGTTTTAATTGCTTTGAGTGCTTGGTCAGATGTTGTAACGGAATAATAATCTACTTCTCCACCGTTGGTGTTCATTATCGAGATATAGAGGTTTTCATTTTCAGTGCGCTGCTGTAGATCGCCTTTACGAAAAATAATGGCCGCACCAAAGTGATTTTTTTTATCGGTGCTATTTTGCGTTTCCCAGCTTGCTGTATAAGTCCATGCTGAGCCGGTAATGTCGTCATTGCCTATTATTAATGTCGTGTTGCTGTGTTTTACTAGACTTACGGCAATATTGGGTAAGTCTTTCATTAATGCTGTGCGTGGATGTTGTGTTTCTGCAATGTTAGTTTCATTGAAATTGGTTTCATTGATTCTGGAGCGAGTGTGAATCAAGCGGCTGCCAGAGCTTATGGATAGACTTGTCGATACATCAAATGAGTGATGATCAATCCTCCAGGGATTATAGTTGATATAGATGTTTGAATAGAGCGCACTATTTTCCATGACGGCCGTATTTTTTACTCCTCCATTGGAAACAAAATTGACGGCGCCTTCGTTCCAAAACCCCAAGCGAGTGGCGGCTGCGGTATTCTCTATACGTAATACATCCAGGGGTTGTTTTGTTGGTGCAGGTCTTTTTATGTTGGCGTCACTCACAATCATCAGTTTGCGTATTTGCGCTGGCTTAAAATCAGCGGTAACAAGTAATGTATCTGCTTTTCCATCATTGTCGGTATCGATAATTTGGCTTGTTATTTTTCTGCCATTTTCCTCAGCCACCAAGAATTTTATTCTGGCATCATCAGCTGTTAAACCGAGGGCATAGAATGAAAAAAATAATGGTTCTTGGGTGCGTTCAAAATTGCTGGGGTTGGTTGCTTCAATTACAGCAATATTGGTACTGCTTTGTGTTGGTGGGACGATGGTACTTTTTTGTAAATTGCAGCCAGCTATTCCACTGAGTAATAAGCAAGTGGACACGATAAAAAAAATACGCAATGCATTTATTTGAATCAACTTTATTTCCCTTCTTTGCAAATAGACTTTTGCGCTGGATGGTCAGCACGCGAAAGCCATTTGCCTGTTTATAAACAAACAGGAATGTCGGTAAATTCCGACATTCCTGCAGTCACTCTCGTTAAGAGTGAAAACGGGGTGAAATTAAAACTTATAATTCACCCCCAGATTATATTGTCTACCTGTTTGGTGATAGTAAGAGTCACGGTTATCGGTGGCGTCAACCCATTGATCATCAGCTTGGTTGGTTAAATTCAGCATGTCCAATGTCACTTTAAAATGTTCGTTGATCTGATAAGAAACTTGCGCATCGACATTAGTAGTACCCGCAGTGCCATTTTGATAATTCAAATTGGCATCATTGGTTGCTGTGGTTAAGTAACCTGCACGTTTAGCAACGGATACGCGGGCATGGAAGGCATCTTTTTCAAAATACAAGGTGGCGCTGGATGATGATGGCGATAAGTTAGTTAATGAAGCTGTTGCTAAAACATTGCCATTTTTGTCCACGTAATCCATTTTGGATGCAACATGAGTATAAGAACCGATGAAACCGAAATACTGCAGGAGACCCGGTAAAAAAGTGAATGGCTGTTGATAGCTGACTTCGTAACCGGTGAGCGGGCCGCCGGGGCCATTGACCGGTGTACTGGTACTCCACTCCATGTTTTCGTTGCAGCTTGCGCCATACAGTGGGCCGCAGGCAGTTTTCACTAAATCGATTGGCAAGCCAAGGGATGTGTAAATAGCGCTACCGACCAATGTTTGAACTTGGGTCGATAATTCTTTTCTGAAACCAGCAATGCTAATCATGGATTCAGGCGCAAAGTACCACTCAACGCCCAAATCATAATTTTTGGAGCGAGTGGGTAACAGGAATGGATTCCCCGAACTTACACTGCGTTGGGTACCTGTGACGCTCACGTTGGTTTCGCCTACCAAGCTACCTAATCCCGCACGAGCAATACCTTCCGAATAGCTGGCGCGCACTTGTAAATCTTCAATGGGAGACAATACCAAATTCAATGCGGGCAAATTGTCTGAGTAAGAGTGTGCGACCAATACTTGTGACCACACACTGTTTAAATTTACCCATTGTGTGGATGATTGATCGGTTTCGAAATGACGCACACCTACATCGCCGCGCAAAGGCATACCCGCAATATCGGTTTTAAAATCTATTTGAACATATTCTGCTTTGGTGTCTTCTTTTACTTCAAAAGTACTGGCGCGGGTAATAGACATGGGCAAATTCCACAAGCCAAATTTTTCCATTACTAAAGCACGATTCGGCAAAAGCCAAGAACCTTTTGGGCCTAAACCAGAATTAAAATTTATAATGTAAGCTGGATCAGCTTGCAGGTTTACGCCACAGGTTGGGCTCGGTGTGTTTGTAGCAGTGGTGTTGCCCGTTAACGCACAGTTAGCGGCATTGCCTAAACCTTCTCCGCCCAAATAGCCAGTTTGGAATGTATCCATGTCGAATTTTTTAAGGCTCGCACCACCTTTCAGGGTAATACTGTCATTTAAATCGTATTCGAGACCAAACGAGCCTGTATCGTAAGTATTAATTGTACCCTGCGGCCGTTGGCGCACACTGTTGATGCTCCAGCTCGTTGGATTATACGCCGCATCGCCAAAGGTTAAGACGGGATTGTCGTGGCCATTGCGATAGTCCCAAGAGATATCTTGATTTTTCGCTTGCATAATAATGGTATTTTGCATGGGGTTTTCAAAATCAGATTTTGAATGTCCGATTAAACCTTTAATGCGGAAATTATCGCTAAAACTGTGTTTGGCGTTTAAGGTGTACTGCGAAAAATCAGTTGTCATTTCATCTTGACGGCTTTCGCCAAGTAACGTGGCACCATTCATTTTTGCGTAAACTAGTGAGTTGCCTTGAATAGCGTAGTCGGTAATATTTACGCTGGCGTTTTGGCTGCCATTCATTGAGCCCTCAATAAATTTTTCGGTGCGAGTTGCTTCGTAGCGTGATAAGAGAGCATCTAAACTAATTTCAGTTTCGTCAGTGGGTTTGAATTGCAGGGAGCCATTAACACCCGTGCGAGATAAGTCAGTATTGTAAACATCATAACGTGGAATGCGTGGCGTAAATTTTCGGTTTGGATATGTGCACTTATTCCCGACCAATACGCATGCGCCCATAACCTCATCAAATGCGTTTGGTGTAGTTGCAACGCCTGCTTTACCTGCGCCCAGCGCTCCAGCCGTTAAACCATCAACACTTTTAAACGCTTCGCTAGCCGCATTGCTCCAACGTACGGTGCTGTTGCCCTCATCGAGAATGCTACGCTCTCCATAAGAAACAGATAGCAATGCGCCCACTTTACCATCGGCAAAAGTATTGCTAATTAAAAAACCTGCCGATGGATCTTCTTTTTTGGAAAGATCGTTGTAACCCAGTTGACCGTTTGCAGTGAAAACGAAGCCGTTATGATTGAACGGTTGATCGGCTTTCATTTCTACGGTGGCACCCAGTGAGCCCTCATCAATTTCAGCAGAGCTTGTTTTGTGTACTATTAATGAGCTGAATAAATCGGAAGAGAATGTATTAAAATCAAAACCGCGTCCGCGGTTGTTGCCGCCAGTGGCGTCTGTGCCACCGGTGGTAGATATGCCTTCCATCCCGTTAATTAAAACACGGGTGAAATTTGGGCCGAGGCCCCGCACAGAGATGTTGCGACCTTCCCCGCCAGAACGAGAAATGGCGACACCGGGAATACGTTGCAATGATTCGGCAAGATTATTATCGGGAAACTCGGCAATGTCAGAGGCCATAATGGCATCCACGGCGCCAGCCGAATCACGCTTTGCATCCAGCGCTTTAGCTTGGCTTGCTCTAAAACCGGTAATTTGAATCTCTTCAGTGGTATTATCTTCTGCAAAAGCGCTGTGAGTTTGCAGTGTACCAGGTAGGCTAACCGCAATAGCTAATACCAGTGGGTTGATCTTGAATGTTTTCATTGCTATTCCCCATATATTATTGTTGATAAATCACACTAGCGTTGTGATAGGTAATGTTGCACGTACAAGAAAACCTTTTATGCCCCCGTTTGTAAGCGGTAGAAATAGACCTTAAGGTCTACAAGGATTGCGTGGCGAACAATTTTTTATTCCAGTCGTCATCAGATAAAACTGCAATTACACCTTTAGTTTTGTTGGTGCTTTATTTTTTAAATAGAAATTTTTTTGCCGTTTATCATTACTTTTTGAGCAGAAAATTTATCCATGTTGTGCAATACGCCTATGGTGTCAGCGTGTTCAATAATAACTTTATTCAAATGCAGTTCATGTATTGGCGCACGCTCGTAACCGCTCACATTGAAAACCGCTTTTGCGTATTTGCAGCGTAGATTCTGCACGTTAATGTTTTTTACTTGCGGTAGGTTATTGCCTGTGTCGCCTTCTTCGTAGGAAAAATCAATTACTATCGCTGTTTGTACATCGCCAATAGTGATATTCCTTAAATAAATGTTTTCTATAACACCGCCGCGTACTGAGTTAGTTTTAATACGCAGCCCACGTTCTAAATCGCGGCTACTCATCTCACAATTTTCGGCAAAAATGTTGTGAGCTCCACCAGAAATTTCACTACCTATCACAATGCCGCCATGCCCATTGCGCATTTTGCAATTGCGAATCACGATATTTTTAGAAGGTGTATGTAGTCGACGCCCGTCAGCATTGCGTCCCGATTTGATTGCGATGCAATCATCACCCGTATCAAAAAAACAACTGTCAATAATGACATTGGTGCAAGATTCTGGATCGCAACCATCAGAATTTGGCCCTAAACTTGAGCAAGTTACTGCGCGTATGGTGACGTTTTCACTCAATACGGGATTCAATAACCAGAAAGGTGAGCTGGTGATGGTCACGCCTTCGATTAAAATATTTTTACAGCGATAAAATTGTACAAAGGGCGGACGTAGCTGCGCACCTTCTGCATACACTCGTTCAGCGACAGGGCGATTATTTTCGGTATCGCGAGCGAGTTCTGCGCGCGCTTGGTCTTGAGTGGCTACGCCATCTTTAGCCCAATTTTTACCGCCTTTCCACGGCCACCAGGTTTTCTCATTGGCCTGGCCATCAAGAACACCTGTGCCTGTAAGTGCAATATTATTTTGGTCTATCGCATAAATAAGAGGTGATAACCCCATCATTTCCATGCCTTCCCAGCGCGTGAGTACAGCCGGCAAATAATCGTTAGGATTTGTACTGAATAATAATTTGCAGCCTTCATCCACATGTAAGTTCACATTCGATAGCAAATGAATAGGGCCCGTATGAAAAATTCCTGCGGGTATTCTCACTCTTCCGCCGCCAAGGTTGTGACAGGCGGTAATGGCATCTGCAATTGCTTTCGTGTTGTCGGAATTTGTTGTAGCAGCGCCGAAATCTGTTACTAAAAAATCATGAGCAGGAAATAGCGGTACTGGTGTCGTACGCACTATGTTGTCAGCTAATGCCCATGCCAGATCATTTTGGTGTGACGCACTAATGTTTTTATTTCCGTGCTCTTTCCAAAAATTGCAAGAAGTTAAACCCGGCGTGGTTAAACCTGCGCTCAGAGCAGTTAAAAAACGACGACGATTTAGCGGGTGGTGACATCTGTTCAAAACTTGGCTGCTCTTTTTTTATGTGTTGTTTTGGCGATGTGCGAATTGCAATTTTTTAACGAAATAGTGTGATTTAGCGTTAAGTATCTGAGTGCATTAGCTTGCCAACTTGATTCCAATCCATTTCGTATTTCTTCATGTTGTTTTAATTGTGAACCAGTGTTTCCGATAAAAGCAACAACTTTGGTCATGAAATTTTCTATAAAATTACTATTTTTTAGTTTATTTAAACAAAATAGCTTGATGTATACGTTTACATGTTGCGCATTAATAAAATGTAATCGTATACATATTTCATTGGGGTTTTCCTTTGCCAATTTATAGAAATTTATTTTGTGGGGGATGAATCCTACAAAGTTGCTATTTACAGAGATGCATTTATTTTTTCGTGGGGTATATGGAGATGTCCAGCATAAAAATCTTAAAGTGATTTTATGTAACCGGTTTATTTTGAGGGTTTTGCGTCAGTGTGCGAGTTGCAGCGCGAATATTGGGGGTGCTAGTCTGAAAATGGTATTGACCGAATACCATTGCCGATTTGGGCGCCGCAAGGCGCCTGTTTTTCTTCTGGGTAAAAATTTCGCGTTAAAAATTTTAAAATGAAGTGAGTCTTTCTGTGAGTAATATTCTTCAATTGCATGCATTGGATAATGTTGGCATTTGCAAAGTGGGCTTGCCCGCAGGGGCTCAGTTAATTACCTCTGACGTGCGTCTGCTAAATGATATACCGGCGCTTCATAAAGTGGCTTTGCGCGATATAGAAGTAGGTGACGCTATTTTTAAGTACGGACAAACCATGGGTTTTGCCAATCAATTTATTCCTGCCGGAGCACATGTGCATGTACACAATTGTGTCATGGGTGATGCAGATAGGGATTACGGTTTTTGCACTAAATCGTCCGTCACTGAGTTTGTGCCAGCGTTGCAGCGCGCGACGTTTCGCGGCTACAGGCGTGTGAATGGCCGTGTCGGTACGCGCAATTACGTAGGTATTCTGACGACCGTAAATTGCTCAGCGACGGTTGCGCGCGCCATCGCCCAACACTTTTTGTTTTCGGGTGAATTAGCGCATTTCCCTAATATCGATGGCGTGGTTGCACTCACACACGAGGCTGGGTGTGGCATGCGGTCAGACGGTGAAGGTTATGAAACCTTGCGTCGTACTTTTGATGGTTATGCGCGTCACCCTAATTTTGGTGGCATCTTAATGGTGGGCTTGGGTTGCGAAACCATGCAGGTGCAGCGACTATTGGACGAGTTGGGTTTAGTGGGCAGTGACACCTTTTGTTCGTTTACTATTCAAGATGAGGGTGGTACACGTATTGCCATTGAAAAGGGCATAGCGCGGTTGCGCGATATGTTGCCATTGATTAACCGGGCGCAACGTGAAACTGTGCCGGCGAGCGAATTAATGATTGGCTTACAGTGTGGGGGGTCGGATGCGCTCTCAGGTGTTACAGCAAATCCAGCATTGGGTATTGCGGGCGATATCCTTATTCGTCACGGTGGTACCGTCATATTATCTGAAACCCCAGAAATTTATGGTGCAGAACATTTACTGACACAGCGGGCGGCGTCACCTGCAGTTGCTGAGCAATTGCTCGCGCGTATACGCTGGTGGGAGAGCTACGCCGCACGCAATGATGTTGAATTAAATAATAATCCATCGCCGGGCAACAAGGCCGGTGGTTTGACCACTATTATGGAGAAGTCTTTGGGGGCGCAGGCTAAAAGCGGCTCTACCAATTTAAATGGTGTATTCCTGTATGCAGAGGATATTCGTACTAAAGGCTTGGTGTTTATGGATAGTCCAGGCTACGACCCTGTTTCTGCAACAGGGCAAGTGGCTTCGGGTGCGCAGATTATTTGTTTTACTACAGGGCGTGGATCGGCATTTGGTTCAAAGCCGGCACCCTGTGTGAAACTTTCCAGCAATACAGTGCTTTATGAGCGAATGAAAGAGGATATAGATATTAATTGCGGTGGTGTGTTAGATGGGGAGTTCAGCTTACAAGCGTGTGGTGAGAATATTTTCCGGCGCATTTTAAATATTGCATCAGGCGAACTGACGAAAAGTGAATTGTTGGGTTATGGGGACAGTGAATTTGTTCCCTGGAGGATAGGTGCTACCGTATAAGGTTGCACCTGCTCAATGAATTAAAAGCTATAATTCATTTTAATCTTATTCTGGTATACTAGTCGCCTTAAGTGACCGAGTGGTTTTTTCGTGTTCAAACGCATTGTCCATTTAAGGTATTCACTCAGTTTATTTTTTGCTAATAGCCTGAACTACTAGCAAGGCAGGCCTTAAGCGCCAAGTTCTTTTTCAAAAATAGATTTATCAATAACGGCGCCTCGATATCGAATGATAATGCTCGCACAGCGGATGCCTTGTTTAACAGAATCTTCTGCAGATTGATTTTGGAGACGAGCTGCTAAATAACCGGCATTGAACGTATCGCCTGCGCCTGTAGTGTCTATCACGTTGTTCACGGTTGGTACGGGCACGTGTATTTCTGTATCTTTATTAATAATAACGGCATCTTTTGCCCCGCGTTTCAAAATTAATTCGCGTAAGTTGCAGTTTATGTAGCGTGATTTGCAGCCGTTAATGGTGTCATCGCCCCATAGTAACAATTCATCATCTAAGGTTAGCAGAGCAATATCCGTGAGTTGCATAATGGCGAGCATGGCTTGTTGTGCTTCCTCTTTGCTCTGCCATAGGCGGGGACGGTAATTGCTATCAAATGCAACTGTGACACCGACATCGCGTAAATTTTGTAAGACGTCTAGTAAGCGTTTGCGTGAGTCGTTGCCGATAATAGCGAGTGTAATACCACTTAAATAAACACAATCGCATTTGCTTAGTGTTTTGAATAATGTAGCGCATGAGTCTTGGGTGGAAAATAGTTCGCGAGCTGGTGCTTCTTTGCGCCAGTAAAAAAACTCGCGCTCACCATCGGGTGTGTTGCGAATAATATACAATCCGGGTGCGCGGCCCGGCAGTGTTTTTATCATGTCTGTGCCAATTTTTTCATCGGTCATGCGTTGAATAATTTGGTGTGAATAGGCATCTTCCCCCAAGTTGGTGACATAGTCAGTTTGCAGGCCAAGACGTGCCATATACACAGATGTATTAAATGTATCTCCTGCAAATGAGAGCGTCATAATGTCGCGATGGTTGGCTTCCGGTGAATTAAGTGGAAAGGGCGCGAGTTCCACCATTACTTCACCAATTGCTGCTATGTGTGCCATGTTGAGATCCAAATAAAGACAATATAAAAATAGTGATCGAAATATAACACTCCATTTTTTTAAATCCTAGAAAAATATTTTGCATTAATTTTTTATTAATTTACTGTATTGGAATTTATTATGGCTCGATTGAATCAGGCGCAGCTTCAACACTTACCTAAAGAAGTGAAGTTGCCGCAGTATGATCGCAATAGTTTACAGGCGGGTATTGTCCATTTAGGTATAGGTGCGTTTCATCGTGCGCATCAAGCTTTTTATACGGAAGCTGTGCTAAATACCTTGGGTGGCAGTTGGGGGATTATTGGTTGTAGTTTACGTTCAGCAAATGTACGTGATCAGCTTTCCCCGCAAGATGGTTTATATACTTTAGTTGAGCGTTCAGGTGAAGGTGAAAAATTTCAAATAATTGGTGCTGTAATTAAAAATTTAGTAGGTCCGGAAAATCCCGCTGAATTAATTTCTATTATGTCGCAGCCTAATATTAAAATTATATCAATGACAGTGACTGAGAAGGGTTATTGCCATGATCCTGCGACAGGCAATCTTAACGATTCGCATGAAGATATAGTGCATGATTTGAAAAATTTATATTCACCAAAATCAGCAATAGGCTATTTGGTGGCTGCCTTGCAGCAGCGCTATAGAGCAGGTACAAAAAGTTTTACGGTGTTGAGTTGTGATAATTTGCCAAACAATGGTGATGTGCTTGCCAGTGTGGTGATGCAATTCGCAGAGAAAATTGATGTGAATCTTGCCGAATGGATTCGTACTAACACCTGTTTTCCATCTACAATGATTGATCGCATTGTCCCTGCAACCACGGAATTCGACAAACTAGAACTTGAGGAAAAAATTGGTTTACGCGATGAGGGTATGGTAGTTGCTGAACCTTTTACGCAGTGGGTGATAGAAGATAAATTCTCTGACGCGCGTCCCGAGTGGGAGACAGTAGGGGCTTTATTGGTTGATGATGTTCGTGTATTTGAAAAAATAAAATTGCGTCTGCTTAATGGTGCTCATTCCATTATGGCTTACGCGGGCTATTTGTCGGGTTTTAATTATATCAGTGAAGTAATGGCCGAACCGGCTTTTGTCAATATGGTGAAAACCTATATGGCGCGTGAAGCGGGCGCCACCATAACAACCCCGAAGGGGTTTGATATTGAGTTTTATAAACAACAATTGCGCGATCGTTTTTCAAATAAAGCACTTAAACACCGAACCTGGCAAATTGCTATGGATGGTTCTCAAAAATTACCTCAGCGATTATTAGATAGCTTGCGGTGGCAATTGGCACGTAATGGCAATGTTGAAATTATTTGTTTGGGTGTCGCAGCATGGATTCGCTATGTATCTGGTGTTGATGAAAAGGGTAATTTAATTGAAGTCTCAGATCCATTGGCCGTTGAATTGCGCGCGTTGTGTGATGCTAATATCGATAATCCTGCAGCGATGGTAAAGGCTATCGTCGGTGTAAAAAAAATATTTGGCGATGATTTACAACATAATGATATTTTTATCTCCATCACCATTAATTGGTTAGAGAAGTTTTATGCGCAAGGCGTACTCGCCAGTATTAAACAGGCTTTTTCTGCTTAATTAAATAAGCAATACTTGAGTTGCGTGTATTGTTTCGTTGCTGTGGGAAGCACTCACCATGAAAAATATTATTTTATGTGTGTTTATTTTTATTTTAAATTCGTGCGTGAGTTTTACAGCGAATACCTATGATGCATTTGTTAGTCATCAGCCTATGCAATCTAATGTTCCGGTTTATAGCAGTGTCCAAGCTGCTATAAACGCTGCCCCACAATATGCTACTAAACCATACCGTATTTTTATTGCTAAAGGCGAATACCGTGAAAAAATTACAATTACTAAAAACAATGTGCAGTTAATTGGTGCGAGCCAGCAACAAACTCGTCTAGTTTATGGTGATTATGCCGGTAAGCTCAGTAATGGAACAATGCTTTCTACGCTAGGTAGTTTTAGTTTGGCAATTAGAGCGCAAAACATTCTTATCGAAAATTTAACCGTGGAAAATGATTTTGATTTTTTGACGAATGATGCATTAGCTAATAATGATCCTCAAAAAATTACTGGCACCCAAGCGGTAGCATTGTTTATTGATGTGCCGAGTGACAAGATTTTGGTGCGTCATGTCTCTCTCTTAGGCTATCAGGATACCCTGTTTATTAATTCTGGGCGCAGTTGGTTTGATCGAAGCTTTGTAGCAGGAAATGTAGATTATATTTTTGGTGGAGGAAATAGCTTATTTACTCATTCAGAAATTAAAACCTTGGGGCGAGCTAAGTCCAGTCCCGTAAATGGTTATATCACTGCACCTTCTACACAAATTGCAAATGCTTATGGGTTTACATTTTTAAATTGCCGTTTAACGCGCGAAAAATCGGTTAGCAATAACTCAACTCCTCTGGGGCGTCCTTGGCATCCAACCACGCAATTTAATGATGGCCGTTATGCGGACCCTAATGCAGTGGGTAAGAGTGTGTTTATGTATACGTGGATGGATGCTCATGTAACGTTTGATGGCTGGGCTTCAATGTCGGGTACTGCAAAAGAAGGTGGGCGAAAAATATTTTTGCCAGAAAATGCGCGCTTTTTTGAATATATGTCCACTGGTCCGGGTGGTACTATCAGCAGTAAGCGTCGTCAACTTGCTGATAACGAGGTGAAAAAATATATCAAAAAAGCAGTTCTGGGTGATTGGTTGTTATAGTCTTACTCCAGTGTTATTTAATACGCGGTAATAGAATCCCGCATCCTTGCCGAGAGCTGACTAACTAAATGTGTAGATAGCCTGTGCAGCCCAGCTCAATTTCTAGGGTTACCTCCATTTTTTTTCATGCGCGATAAATACTGACTGCAGAGTTCAATATTTTCATTCAGTGGCTCTTCGGATAAATCAATCATCTGTGAGCACCAGTTTGTAAAAAATGCTCTTCGCTCGCGTCGAGCAGTGCATCAATTCAGGGCAATAAATTTTTAGCGGCATGATCAGTGTGAAGCACAACGGGAATACCGTAGGCGTCTGCCACAGTGTGAATATAACGTGCGGAGAGAATAGAATTCTTGTGCGTGCCTAGCTGTAAACCTTGCCTAATAAAAAAAGCAGAATCATTGTAGGAGAGCTGCACAATAACCGGCGAGCCAGTTTTTTGTGCAGCTTCCAGCGTAGCATTAATGGAATTTGATCCTGCAACATTAACGGCTGGATAAACAAAGTCTTGTTGCTTGGCAAATTGAAATAGCGTTTGCACTTGATCGCCAGTGGCAACACCAGGAGCAACTAAACTGGCTAAAAATTCATGATGAGTTTTACCTACAGTTGATATAAAAATTTTCATTTTTTCACTGTATTTATCCTTATGCCATTGCCTGTTCGGATGCGTGTTCGCAAATGGCGAGAAAATGCCCGGGGTCTAAACTGGCTCCTCCTACAAGTAAGCCGTCTATGTCATTTTGTTTTAATAATTCTGAAGCATTAGTTTTATTGACGCTGCCACCGTATACAATACGTACATTATTCGCAATGTTTTCGTTATATAAATTCACCAGTTCCTGACGAATAAAACTGTGTGCTTCTTGTACCATTTCCGGCGTGGCGGCTAAGCCAGTTCCTATAGCCCAGATGGGTTCGTAGGCAATACAAATATCCTTGTTAGTAAGATCTACTGTATCGAGTCCTTCGCGCAATTGCGTTAACAAAACAGCTTTTGTTGTATTAGCTTCACGCTCTTCTTTTTTTTCGCCTATGCATAGAACAGGTAGTAGCCCGTGGTTAAGTGCTGTTTGTACTTTAACTCGACAGCCTAAATTAGTTTCTGCAAACATAGCACGCCTTTCTGAGTGGCCAATAATGCAAAGCACACAGCCCGCTTCTTTCAGCATTTGTGCAGATGTTTCACCGGTGTAAGCTCCGGATTCATAACGACTAACATTTTGGCTGCCAATATGTAACTCGGAATACTGGAGAAAAGTAAGCATGTCGCGCATGTAGATATAAGGTGGGCATATCACAATTTGAATATTGAAATGCTTGCCGATAAAGGATGCAACAGAGGTACAAATCAAATCGACTCCGCCATTTAATTTCCAGTTCGCTATCACGATGGGTTTGCGCAATTTCATATGTTTTTCTCAGGTCTTATGGCAAAAGTATTAATAATCTTATCGGCTTCGTATTCTCATTTCACGTTACACGCGCAACCTTAAATTTAACGCTGAAATTGGTTGCGGATATATAAGAATAAAAAAGGCTCCCGAAGGAGCCTTGGTTTGAGAGCAAACAATTGATTTACAATTTAAAGCTATTAAGTTCTTTTTGCAGCTCTGCGCTTTCCTGAGTGAGCTGACTGCCACTTTGGTTGACGACTTGAGCGTTGTCAGAGACTTTTTCTGATAATGCATGTATTTGTGTGACGTTTTTACTGACTTCATTAGCCACTGAACTTTGTTGATGTGATGCTGTGGCAATTTGGTGATTCATATCGTTGATAATACTGATGTTTGAGCGAATCTTATCCAGTGCACCGCCCACTTTTGATGCGGTTTCAATGGTGTCGCGAGCTGCTGCGGTGCTGGTATTCATCGCTTGATGCGCTTCATCGGCAGCGCGTTGCAGCTGAACAATAATGGATTCAATTTCTTCGGTTGATGAACGCGTTTTCTGCGCCAGCGAACGCACTTCATCTGCTACCACCGCAAAACCGCGCCCCTGTTCGCCTGCACGCGCTGCTTCAATTGCGGCGTTAAGTGCGAGCAAGTTGGTTTGTTCGGCGATGGTGCGAATAACTTCCATAACCGAGCCGATATTGACGGAATTATTTTTAAGCGTTTGGATTTTTTGCGCAGTAGCCTCAATTTGATTGGTGAGGCGATTAACGTTTTCCAGTGAGCTATTAACGATTTCATTGCCTTGTTCGGCCAAAATACTGGTAGCGTTAGTGCGCTCGGCAGTATCGCCAGCATGTCGAGCAATTTCATTTGCAGATGCTGATAGTTCTTCCACTGCAGTGGCCACTAATTCAATTTCGCGCAGTTGTTGAGAGGTTGAGCTTACTGTGCTCTCCGTAGCGCGTGACATGGTTGATACATTGCTGCGCACCTTCTCATTCACACTTACAACATTGCGAATAATATGGGCGATGTGCTCTAACACGCGGTTAAAATTATGTGCCAAGGCTGCAATTTCGTCGCGGCTGTCGGTTGAAAGTCGGCGTGTTAGGTCGCCACCGCCGTCGGCAATAACGGCGAGAGAACGCGTTACCTCATCAACGGGATCAAGAACTAAAGATTTAGTGAGAAAGCGCACGACCACAAGGCTGGTCGCGAGGAGAAAGATAACTACCACGACACTGTTACGAAATTGATCGGCTAATGTGGTTTGCAGGGCACGTTTAGAAAAAGTTATATCGTAACTGCCGATTTTACTGTTGCTATAGTTGATTTCTACACCCTGAGATGTGACTTGGCCTTCGCTTTTGTCATCATCTTGCGCTTTGGCAAGCACTTGACCGCGGTGATCGGTTACGGTGATGGATGTAATCAGGTCGGTGTTGACCAGCGATTTTGCAATGGCTTGAACTTGGTCAAAGTCATAGGCAAACACCGCTTCTTTAATGGACGAGTTGGTCAACTCGATCATAGCTGCACGGTCTGCCTCAAAGTTTTTTTCCAGCTCACTAGCGGTAAATTTATAGTTAGCTGCGGCAACCACCACTGAAATAGCAACCATTGCTATGGTCAGCCTTATCATCAGTTTGGTGAGAAGTGATTTTTGTACCATCGTGTCCCCCGACATTTTTAACAATTTTTTTGCGTCATTACACAGGTTAGCGGCTACAGCCATCCAAGCTTTAATGGTTGCCTGTGAGAAAAGATTTTTTTGTGAATTAACAGAACATCCCAGCTGCGTTTTGTGAGTATAGATGCCTATTTATTTTTTTGTGGCAAATCCATAAAGAAACTTATTGAAAGCTTTAATAATTGTAAAGGAGAGGCTTTCCTGGGGGGGCGAGCATGTAGGCTATTGTTCGATTTTGATGTGATCTCAGTGAAGAGAGGCGCTCAAAGCGCCTCTCGATGGGGGTTAATCATCGTCGTTGCCGCCTGCCATCCCTAAGTCTTTCAGCTTGCGCGTGAGAGTGTTGCGACCCCAACCTAGAAGGTTGGCAGCATCGCGTTTGCGTCCGGCGGTGTATTTAAGGGCGGTTTCAATCAGTGCCCGTTCAAACGTTGGCACTGCTTCACTGAGCAACTGGTGGTGGCCTTTGGCGAGCGCTTGATCAGCCCAATGACGCAGGGCGCGCTCCCAGTCATCTGCCGGTGCACTGCCTTCTTTGCTTTCCAGCAGCTCTGGCGGTAAGTCTTCAATATGAACTTCGCGGCCAGATGCCATCACGGTAATCCAGCGACAGGTGTTTTCCAGTTGGCGTACATTGCCCGGCCATTGCAAGCTGCAGAAGTAATCTTCAGTTTCTGGCAGTAGAATTTTGGTATCGACATTCAGTTCAGTGGCAGCTTTGTGTAGGAAGAAGCGCGCTAGTTTGGGAATGTCTTCGCGGCGATTTGCCAGCTTGGGAATGTGAATACGGATAACATTTAAGCGATGGAACAAGTCTTCGCGGAAGCGGTTTTCAGCTACTAAGGTTTCTAAGTTTTGGTGTGTGGCAGCAATAATGCGCACATCCACTTTTACCGGCGTGTGGCCGCCTACGCGGTAGAATTCGCCATCGGCCAGCACACGTAGCAGGCGGGTTTGGGTTTCCGCAGGCATATCGCCAATTTCATCGAGAAACAGTGAGCCGCCGTTGGCTTGTTCAAAGCGGCCTTGGCGTTGGGCTGCCGCTCCGGTAAAGGCGCCTTTTTCATGACCAAATAATTCGGACTCCATCAGGTCTTTGGGAATCGCCGCCATATTAAGCGCAATAAATGGCTCGTTTCTGCGCGGGCTGTGGCGGTGCAGCGCGCGTGCTACAAGCTCCTTGCCGGTACCTGATTGACCGTTGATCAAAACGGTAATGTTAGATTGCGATAGTCGTCCAATAGCGCGAAATACTTCCTGCATGGCAGGTGCTTCGCCGATGATCTCAGTATTTGCATCCAACTCGGCTATGACGGGCTGTTCATTTTTTTGCTCTTGCGCGTGCGCTAAGGCGCGTTGGGTGACGGCCACCGCATCATCGACATCAAAAGGTTTAGGTAAATACTCAAAGGCACCACCTTGGTATGCAGCAACAGCGCTGTCCAAATCTGAGTGAGCCGTCATAATGATGATAGGGATGTGCGGGTGTGTGCTGTGCAGATTGCCGAGCAACACCAAACCATCGGTGCCGGGCATACGAATATCACTGATAATGGCATCGGGGGTATCGCGGTTTAATTGGCTCATGGCGCTATCGCCAGAATCAAAGACGCGCGTATCAATGTTCGCTTGTTGCAGGGCTTTTTCTAACACCCAGCGAATTGAGCGATCATCATCAATAATCCAGACTTTATTAGACTTCTGCATGTTGCGCTTCCATTGGTAAGTAGAGTGAGAAGCGGGTTTTTCCCGGCTCACTGTGGCATTCGATAAGGCCATTATGTTGATGGATAAGGTGTTGCGAAATGGTTAATCCCAAGCCTGTGCCTTCGGCGCGACCAGTGATCATGGGATAAAAAATATTTTCAATCATGTCAGGTGGAATACCGGGGCCGTTATCCACAATATCTATTCTGCACACGAGCGGGTGATGCTTGCGGCCAATGGTGTATTGGCGCTGAATGCGGGTACGCAGTTGAATAACGCCATTGCTCATTCCGGCTTCCAGTAAGGCTTGCATGGCGTTTCGTACAATATTCAGGCAGGCCTGAATTAGCAGTTCTTTATCACCTAGCAGCGGTGGAATGCTGGGGTCGTAATCGCGTACTAGGTTAAGTGCGTCATTACTTTCCGCTTTGATAATGGTGGCGACACGCTCTAGCGCTTCATGGATGTTCAGCTCAGCCCATTTGGGCAGTTGGTTGGGGCCGAGCATGCGGTCAACCAGATTGCGCAGGCGATCAGCTTCATCAATGATGATATTGGTGTATTCGGTTAATCCTGAGTTGGGTAGCTCGCGTGCCAGCAGTTGCGCCGCTCCGCGAATTCCGCCCAAGGGGTTTTTAATTTCGTGTGCCATGCCGCGAATCAGGTTGCGAGTGGTTTCATGTGACGAGGTGAGCATTTCGTCGCGGCTAATTCGCAATAAGCGGTCGATAGGTTGAATTTCAATGATCAACCCTTCTTGATCGCCAAACGGTGTCACTGTGTAATCAACGGTGATATTGCCGCCGTGTAACAGGCGCCATTCGGCGTGGCGTTTTGTGTAATGGTTAGCTTTGGCGGCGGCGAGTTTGAGTTGTTTTTCAGTCTCTTCCGTTTCAACAAAAAAATAGGTGATAGGTTCCCCACGATTGATTTCGCAGCTCATCGCGAGCAATGCTTCTGCCGCTGGATTCATGTGAATTAACAAAAGACTGCTATCCAGCAGGATTATGGCTGTGCTTAAGCTATCAAGAAGGGGTTTATAGATGTCTTGCTCACTCACAATTATTCAAAACTCCAAAATGCATTGGGAAGGTGCATGTGCAGTAATGCAAAAAGTAAACCAACAGAGGAATAGCTTGAAATTGGGGCGTTTAAGCGATTATTTCCAGCGTATATGAAAAATTTACGCACCATTGCGGTGCGCGCTGTTATTTTGCGGGCACGGTTGTGGTCTGTTGCTTTGGTAGCGGGCGCATAACCTCTATGGTTATAGAGTTGGATTGGGCTAAGCTGGTGCCATCGCTGTCAATAACTTCAACGGTTAGGTGGTGCTCGCCACGCGGCGGTTCATTGAGTGAAGCTGTTAAATCGGTTGTTTTCTCCAGTGTGTTGCCATCCAGCTTATAGGCCAGTAAATCGCCCTCTTGCAGGCTCTGATTAAGGCTTATGGATACATTGACTGAGCGCTCATCTGGCATCAGGGTGGTGCCATTGGCGGGCTCTAGGATTTGAACTACATATTCTAATGGGGCTTGCGTATTGTTGTTGGAGGCAGGGGCATTACTTGCCGCTGGTGATGGCAGACTATTAATGCTTTTCAAGTCAAGTGGTTTGGCATCTTTGTCGTTTGGTGGCGGCACATCGGTGTAAATAACTCGGCCATTTTTATCAATAGTTTTGTAAATTTCGGCGACTGCCGAAAGTGGCGACAATTGCAGCCAGATTAGGCTCAGTATTAAACCGAACGAGGTGAGTAAGCGATGCATCATATCTGTCCTATAGTTGTGCTTGCTTAAGGTTACTCGTCATTCCCTAAAAGAAAAAGCCCGCCCCCTTGCGGGGGCGGGCTTTTTCACAACTTGTTACAACTTTTACACGCTGTAGTAGAGTTCAAACTCTACTGGGTGCGGAGTCATGTTAACGCGTTGGATTTCGCCTTTCTTCAGTTCAATATAAGCATCGATGAAGTCTTTAGAGAATACGCCGCCTTTCAACAAGAACTCGTGGTCAGCTTCCAAAGCAGCCAAAGCTTCTTCCAAAGATGCGCACACTTGTGGAATCTCTGCTTCTTCTTCTGGCTCTAGGTCGTACAAGTCTTTAGTAGCGGCTTCACCTGGGTGAATCTTGTTTTGTACGCCGTCGATACCCGCCATCAACAAGGCTGCGAAGCACAAGTATGGGTTAGCGGTTGGATCTGGGAAGCGAGTTTCAATACGTTTTGCCTTCTCACCCACGGTGTAAGGAATACGGATTGATGCAGAACGGTTTTTAGCAGAGTAAGCCAACATTACTGGAGCTTCAAAGCCTGGAACCAAACGCTTGTAAGAGTTGGTAGAGGCGTTACAGAAAGCGTTCAATGCTTTAGCGTGTTTGATGATACCGCCGATGTAGAACAAAGCAGTTTCAGACAAACCAGCGTAAGCGTCACCTGCGAATTGGTTTTTGCCATTCAAAGAGAATGATTGGTGAACGTGCATACCTGAGCCGTTATCGCCGATTAATGGCTTAGGCATAAAAGTAGCGGTTTTACCGTATTGGTGAGCAACGTTGTGGATGCAGTACTTGAGGATTTGTACTTCATCTGCTTTCTTAACCAAAGTGTTAGCGCCTACGCCGATTTCACATTGGCCAGCGTTAGCTACTTCATGGTGATGGATTTCAATTTCCAAGCCCATAGCTTCCATTGCGTTACACATGGCGCCACGGATGTCGTGCAATGAATCTACTGGAGCAACGGGGAAGTAACCGCCTTTTACGCGTGGTGCGTGGCCATGTTTGCCTTCAACGTCATCGCCTGACTGCCAAGCAGCTTCTTCAGATTTAATTTTGTAGAATGCGCCGCCCATGGTGCTAGCGTAATGAACGCTATCGAAGATGAAGAATTCTGGCTCTGGACCAAACAATGCTTTGTCGCCCAAACCAGTTGATTTCAAATATTCTTCAGCGCGCAAGCCCAAAGAGCGTGGATCGCGGTCGTAGCCTTGCATGGTGGCTGGTTCAACGATGTTGCAGCGTACGTTGATGGTCGCTTCGTCGTAGAATGGATCTAAAACAGCAGTAGAGTCATCAGGCATAAGGATCATGTCTGAATCGTTAATGCCTTTCCAGCCAGCGATAGATGAACCGTCGAACATTTTGCCATCAACGAAGAAGCTGTCATTCACTACATGAGCAGGGAAAGTAGCGTGTTGCTCTTTGCCTTTAAAATCGGTGAAACGCAAGTCAATCCAACGAGCTTCGTGTTCTTTGATCAGGTCTAAAGTCTTAGACATTGAATGCCTCCAAGTGTTTTTAGCGTATTTATAAAGCTAAGGTCAGTGAAATTTTTCCCGGGTTCATCCGCCGCTCATCCACTTGCAATGAGCGGGCGAGGTTAGGGTGTCAGAAAAGGGGCAAAATATATGCCATCCACCAAAAATAGCAATAAGTCTTTAAAAATAAGGCTTCGCAAAAAGCGCTTTATTTTTTGTTTGCACCAAAATTGATCGTATTCGTTTTGAATTGTTCATTTTTGGTGCGTTTTGTTTTTTTGGTTTTGGGGTTATCTCATGCATGAGTTGTTTGGTGTTGTGATTAATCGCCGAGGCTGCAATAGTTAAAATTGATAATTCTGGCGTTGTGTATGTGTGATTGCCTCCTGTAAAAAGCATGTCTCTCCTTTTTGGTTGTTTTGGTGCCAGACGGGTGTGTGCATTTTGTGGGTGCGTAACAAAAAATAGACATAACTAGAGTGAGATTGGGCTGTATGAATCATGCAATGAATGTGACTGAAATTTTTCTGATCGCCATGTCGATCATTTTCACGGTGCCTTACTTGATTTGGCGCTTAGGCCGTACTGATTATTGGGCGCCGCTGGTGGTAGTGCAAATCATTATGGGCATCGTGCTCGGGCCAGGTGTATTGGGGGCAGTATTCCCAGATTACTACAAGTTTGTTTTTGCCCAGCCGGTAATTCAGTCGCTTAATGGCATCGCGTGGTGGGCAGTCATGATTTTTGTGATGATTGCGGGCGTTGAGTTGGATTTGAAAAAAGTGTGGCAGTACAAGCGTGAGAGCGGCATTACAGCTGGTTTAGCTCTGGGTACACCACTGTTGTTTGGGTGTGCGGCGGGCGTATTTCTCTTGTCTTTTAGCTCTGGTTGGATGGGCGAAAAAGGAATGACGTGGCAGTTTATTCTCGGTGTGGGTATGTCTTGTGCCGTAACCGCGTTACCTATTCTTATTTTGTTAATGGAAAAACTGGAAATTCTACGTCAGCCCATTGGACAGCGTATTCTGCGTTATGCGAGCTTGGATGATGTGGCGATTTGGGGCGTTCTTGCACTGATTCTGCTGGATTGGGAGCGCGTAACACGTCAGGGGATGTTCCTTGTTGTTTTTGCAGTAGCGGCCTATTTATTTCGTCAGTTGATGATTAAATTGAAGGACAGCGACCGCTGGTATGTCTCCTTCATCTGGTTGGGTGTGTGCGGTTACTTTGCTGATTGGTCGGGTTTGCACTTTATGGTTGGTGCATTTTTGGCGGGAGCGGTAATGGATGCGGAATGGTTCAAGCAGGAAGACATGGATAAGCTGCGCTACTTTGTCTTGCTTATTGTGATGCCGGTGTTTTTCTTGAGTACTGGTTTGCGTACCAATTGGCAGGTCGGAGGTTTAACGGTATTTATCGCCGCTGGTGTGCTGTTAGTGGCCTCTGTGGCGGGTAAATTAGTGGGTATTCAAGTCGCGGGCAAAATCCTCAAGTGGGAGAAGGGTGAGGCCTCTATCATTGGTTGGCTGCTACAAACCAAAGCGCTGATTATGATCATCTTCGCTAATGTATTGCTAGATAAGCAAATCATCACCAGCGAAACCTTTACGGCGCTGCTTATTATGGCGGTGGCCAGCACTATGCTGACGGTGCCAGTGGTTGCACCTAAACTGCAAAAAATGAAAGAAATTATCTTTCGTTCAAAATAATGCGGCTGTAACGCCTGCTGTATTTGTCGTATAAAAAGGCTCCCTTGGGAGCCTTTTTATACGACAAAGCGCGATACCAGCATATTGAGGTTAGTGGCTAAGCGCGCAAGTTCATTCGCAGAGGCACTGGTTTGGTTTGCGCCTGCAGCTGACTGGGTGGATAAATCGCTGATGTTCACAATGTTGCGATCCACTTCGCGGGCTACCGCTGCCTGCTCTTCAGATGCGGTTGCAATCATCAGATTGCGATCGCTGATACTGCTGCTGCGCTCGTTGATTTCGTCCAAGGCCTTACCGGCTTCTTGGGCTACGTTGAGCGTATTGCGGGTGTAATCGGCGCTGTTGCGCATGGACATAACCGCAGCACTGGCGCCGGATTGAATTTGGCTGATTATTTGTGCAATTTCTTGGGTTGATAATTGTGTGCGGTGTGCCAGTGCACGCACCTCGTCGGCCACCACTGCAAATCCTCGTCCAGCTTCGCCTGCGCGGGCGGCTTCAATCGCTGCATTTAGTGCGAGTAAGTTGGTTTGCTCGGCAATAGCGCGAATCACATCCATGACTTTGCTAATATTTTGCGATTGATCAGCTAGCCCCTCTACCAGTTGGGATGTTTTTACCACCTCATCGGTCATGGATTGGATTGAATTAACGGTTTGTACCACCCGTTCGCGCCCTGTACGAGCCAGTTGAGAGGATTCGCTCGACGCATCGGACGTGCTATTGGCGTTGCGTGCAACCTCCTCAACGGCGGCACTCATTTCGGTAATCGCTGTGGCGGCTTGCTGAATTTCGTCGTTTTGACGATGCAGGTTCTGAGTTGCATCTTCCGCAACGCGACTAAGTTCTTCGGTTGCGGTGGCTAGTTGAGTGGAGGAGTTGGCAATTTCTGAAATGGTGCTGCGTAGGCTGTCTTGCATTAGGGATAACCCTGCAAGTAAGCGAGCGGGCTCATCATTGCCCTCGAATTCAATTTGAGTGGTAAGGTTGCCGCTAGCCACTCTTTCAGTAACAGCAAGCGCGTATTGAATGGGTTGAGAAATACTTTTGGTCGTAAAGAAGGCAAGTATAATTGTGCAGAGTGCAGCTATTACGATAGTAAGCAAAATGGATATGCGGCTTTGTTTGTAACTTTCAGTGGATTTTTGGGTGGCTTTGGTAACGCCATTCTCGTTAATAACTATGAGTGAATTGGATTTTTTGAGCATAGTTTCGGCCAGAGGAACTTGAACCTTGATAAAGAATTCCTGTGCCTGCTCAATTTCATTACTATCAATTAGATCGAGTACTTTTTGTTGATTGCCAAAGAATAGAACTTTGTCTTTAGCTAATTCAGAGAAAATAGTACGCTCTTCAGGCTCTGAAATGAGTTTTTCGTAGGCATGAAATGTTGTGTCTAGGTCGTTAGCTAAGTTTTTGAGCTTTTCTCTTGCGGCTGGTATCTTGGCTGCTTGAATGTCAACGTAGCAACTCCTCAGTGCGTAGACACGATAACGCAATAGCGCTGCATTTAAATTCCCCAAGGATATCAGTGAGGGTGTCCAGTTTTCAGATAGGTCTTGCTGAGCCTCATACATATCGCTCATGTACTTGGTGGCTAGTAGTCCCTCTGCGATCACTAAAAAGGTTAAGATGCCGAACGCTGCTATGAGCCTGGTGCCCAAATTAAGGTTTCTCAAATGCATACATGATTCTGTCTTGTTGGTTGGGAGAATAAATTATGTATAGCACGAGGGTAAAAGTGAGGGGTAGATTGATTTTGAATATCAATGGTGATTGGCTTGAAAGATCTTATTGCGGCTCAGTTGTCTCTCCAGTAAGCGCCCTTCATCAGGTCGTCAATTTTTAGCGTATAATTACCAATTTTTTACACTGGCGACTTTCTTTAATCCTAAGGGTTGCCTGCTTTTAGGCCTTATCTTCATGCACTTCATCGTTAAAGTTTTCTCTGAAATCATCATTAAAAGCCCACCAGTACGTAAGCGTTTTATTAAGCAGTTGCGCGATAACCTACGTAAATTGCTAGCCGATAAAGGCGTAAAGGTGGATGTCCAACGCGATTGGGAGAAGATTGAAATTGTCGCGCCGGATGCCGATGAATCCGTGATTGCGCAGGTGCATGAGGTGTTGGCACATACTCCGGGGATTGCGAATTTCTCGCTCATCAAAGCCTATCCTGTGGGCGATTTGGAGGATATCTTCCAAAAAGTGTTGCCCCATTGGAAAGATGTATTGGCCGGCAAAACCTTTTGCGTGCGCGCTCGTCGCCACGGTAATCATGATTTTACCTCGACTCAACTTGAGCAATACGTCGGTGGTGGTTTGCGTCAGCATACAGCCGCCAAGGGTGTGGATTTGCACAACCCCGATGTGACTGTGACATTGGAAGTGAAATGGGAGCGCCTGTTTGTTATTGCCAATAAAACCCAAGGTTTGGGTGGTTTTCCGCTGGGCGCCCAAGACCCCGTGTTATCGCTCATTTCCGGTGGGTTTGACTCTACGGTTTCAACCTATCTCGCCATTAAGCGCGGCCTGCGTTCGCATTACTGCTTTTTTAATTTAGGTGGTCGTGCGCACGAAATTGGCGTGAAAGAAGTTTCGTACTATCTGTGGAACAAATACGGCGCATCGCACCGCGTGAAGTTTGTGACTGTACCCTTTGAGGCTGTGGTGCAAGAAATTT
>Ga0209067_10000079_pt1 | contig 62890 bp, 60 predicted proteins | sample ColStrG_CSR_2013_FD_187199 | JGI IMG/M metagenome (GOLD analysis project Ga0209067, IMG submission 187199) | Freshwater sediment microbial communities in response to fracking from Pennsylvania, USA - Cold Stream Run_MetaG_CSR_2013 (SPAdes)... | ecosystem: Environmental > Aquatic > Freshwater >...
CGTCCATACGGCCTGATTCAGATGCTGGATTTGCTGCACCCAATCTATAAAGAAACCGCAGCTTACGGTCACTTTGGTCGTGAACATTTCCCCTGGGAAAAAACCGATAAAGCGGCCCTCCTGCGTGAAGCGGCTGGCCTGTAAAGTCATCACCTGCTGATAAAAACCCTGCCCTCGCGGTGGGGTTTTTTATCGCCTTTTCAGCCCCAGGGCTGACCGGAGAAGTTTTGCTCCCGCCCTCTTTCTGAACGGCATACCAGCACGCTTTTCGGCGAGCACCAGACGGTAAAAAAACAAATCTGCGCACCATCTTCTTCACTCTGCAGCAAATTTTCAGTTATCAGCTACACTTCCTTTCGCTTTTTCTGACGACAAAATGTTAGCGATTACAAATTGAAAAGCTTTGTTTATCCAATATTTAGGAATTAACGCACGTAGTTATTATGCTGAAAATGCGTTATTTTCAGCGTCGTCTGATAGCCAATAAATAGAGCATTGTCAGAAACTTAATGAGTGCTATACCTCACTGGTTAATTAATCTTTCCGGGAAAAATATGCTGAATTTCAGGGTTTCAGCGTGTGTAAGCGATTACACTGATGTGATCAAACTCACTTTTTTCCCGCAAAAGGTTTTTTAACATTGATAAAAACAATGATGGATAAACCTGGAGGCTCCCATGCCTGGTAATACACACAAAAGCAGAACTTCAAATAAGGCGATGACCTTATTTGTCTGCTTTCTGGCGGCCCTTGCGGGTCTGCTGTTCGGTCTGGATATCGGCGTTATCGCCGGTGCTCTGCCGTTTATCGCAAAGGACTTTAATGTCACGCCTCATCAGCAGGAGTGGATCGTCAGTTCCATGATGTTTGGTGCGGCGGTGGGGGCTATCGGCAGCGGCTGGATGTCATCCCGCCTGGGCCGTAAAAAAAGCCTGATGGCTGGTGCGATTCTGTTCGTTATCGGTTCACTCTGGTCGGCGATGGCGCCAAACCCGGAAATGCTGATCAGCGCCCGCGTTCTGTTGGGTCTGGCGGTGGGTATCGCTTCTTATACCGCCCCGCTTTATCTTTCTGAGATCGCTCCGGAAAAAATTCGCGGCAGTATGATTTCGCTTTATCAGCTGATGATCACCATCGGTATTCTTGGCGCTTACCTTTCTGATACGGCGTTCAGCTTTACCGGCAACTGGCGCTGGATGCTGGGCATCATCACTATTCCGGCACTGTTGCTGCTGGTCGGCGTTTTCTTCCTGCCAAACAGCCCACGCTGGCTGGCGGCGCGAGGCAACTTCCGCGATGCACAACGCGTTCTGGATCGTCTGCGTGACACCAGCGAGCAGGCAAAACGTGAGCTGGAAGAGATTCGTGAAAGTCTGAAGATCAAACAGTCTGGCTGGGGTCTGTTCACCAGCAGCAGCCACTTCCGCCGTGCGGTCTATCTCGGCATCCTGCTGCAGGTGATGCAGCAGTTTACCGGCATGAACGTCATCATGTACTACGCACCTAAAATCTTTGAAATCGCAGGCTTCACCAACACCACTCAGCAGATGTGGGGCACAGTGATAGTGGGTCTGGTCAACGTGCTGGCAACCTTTATCGCCATTGGTCTGGTGGATCGCTGGGGTCGTAAACCTACTCTGATTCTGGGCTTTATGGTGATGGCAGCCGGCATGGGCGTTCTGGGTACCATGCTGCACTTCGGCATTCACTCACCGGGCGCGCAGTACTTCGCGGTAGGTATGCTGCTGATGTTCATCATCGGTTTTGCGATGTCCGCCGGTCCGTTGATTTGGGTACTCTGTTCCGAAATTCAGCCGCTGAAAGGCCGCGATTTCGGTATCACTGTCTCCACCACCACCAACTGGATCGCAAACATGATCGTGGGTGCGACCTTCCTGACAATGCTGAATACGCTGGGCAACGCGAACACCTTCTGGGTCTACGCACTGCTTAACCTGTTCTTCATTCTGCTGACGGTGATGCTGATCCCTGAGACCAAAAACGTCTCGCTGGAACACATCGAACGTAACCTGATGGCAGGTAAAAAACTGCGCGACATCGGTTCACGCGACTAACTTTACCCGGTAAAAAAACGGCGGGGTTTCTCTGGAAACCCCGCCGTTTTTATTTGTTCAACGCCCCACTACGCTGTGGTTACCCGCGTTACCGGCAGGGGCCGCCGTATGCAGCAGAGTGCCAGCGCCATAATGAAAATGGTGGCGGTCTGATTATAGGGCAACACCGAATCGGTCAATCCGGTGATAAATAGCGCCAGCATCGGCAACGCCACGCCACGCAACTGACACTTCTTCAGCCAGCCAGCCAGCGTAGCCAGATAGAGCAGCGCCAGCGACAGCATACCCAGCCAGCCCTGCAGCGTCGTGACTTCCAGAAACTCATTGTGCATGTTGTATTTAACGTTGGTGTAGCCTTCACTATTGCGAGGATAGTGCGCCATGATGAATTTACGCGCCTCGGTGGTACGCGCATCCGGCGTCTCAAAACCACCATGGTGTTCAATAAAGTTGACCGCCCCGCCCCAAATGGCGACACGTGCGCCCAGCGAGGTCGAACTGTTTGAACCAAAGTTCTCAATATCCTGCACCCCTTCCACCCAGCGGTTGCTGGTCATCAGAATCAGCACCGCCATTACGCCCACCAGCAGAGCGCTAATCCGCCAGTTAGTCAGCAGCGACAGCCGGTAAGTCTGCACCAGGAACAACAGCCCCACAGCAATCAGCGCAATCAAAGTCACGCGGGTGCCGCACAGGTAAAGCAAGGCAAAGGTTACAGCCAGCGCAGCGATATCAGCCACTTTCCAGTAAACCTGCGTCTCATAGCGGCTTAGCCACAGCCAGGCACAGTAGATAAACAGAATCATGTAGGAGGACATGGAGGCGGCTTCAGTGGTGAGCTTGATGCGGATATTCTCAGTATAGAGATGCTCGTGGATACCAAAGCCCAGCGTAATCAGCAGTCCGGCCAGGATTAACACTTTTCCGATGCGTAGCGTGGTTGTAGAAACCCGATGCCCGTAAATGGCCAGACTGAGCAGCACAAAAGCCCCCATCAATAGCCGCTTCGCGCCCAGCAGATAGTTGCCCATATTAGTGATGGCATCGCTTGAGGGCGCTGTCTCGATCCCCTTCACGTGAATCGCCCAGAACAGACGAATCAGGGCAAAGATAATCAGCACAGCAAACAGGGCGATATAAAAACCATTCTCTTTAAAATCCTCTCGCCGGCGCACCAGGCCATACAACACGGACGCGACAGAGAGATAAGTGACCAGATAGAATATTTTTTGCGGCAGGCCAGTAACAAACATATTCAGTGACAGCGCCAGGCAGATCGCAATGACTGAAAAATTAACCATTAACGTTAATCCATTGCGCTCGGTTTTATTCGTCATGCTTAACCTCAGTCAGGCGGTTAAACACACTCATCAGGTGCTTCATATAATTTTCCTCATAGAACCCGGTAATGCTCGCTTTAATAACCTGATGATCAGGGAAGTGGAAATCCCCGCTCATGGCGTTGAGAATAGCGGCCAACGCCATGCTGTCGTTGGTAGGGTAGAGCTGGCCATTGAGACCGTTCTGAATAATTTCCGCTGGACCACTGATGCAGTCGGATGAAACGCAATAGACGCCCCGCGACATCGCCTCAAGCAGAATCAGCGGGAAGCCTTCAAAGTTAGAGGTCATGATCAGACAGGTAACCTGCCTGATATGGCGGATGACGTACTCCCAGGCATTCTCCTGCCAGCCATGCCAGATGATGCGATCCTGAATGCCGAGTTGCGCAACGTAGTGCTGACACTGGGTCATATCTTCCCCGTCACCCACTATCTCCAGCGTCCAGGGCGCATCCAGCTGCTGCAGGGCGTCAAACAGATCTTTAAGTTGTTTCTGCCGCTGATAATGGACGCGACCGATATAGAGAAACTTCAGCGCCTGGGGTCTGCCGATAACGGCGTCATTACGCTTGATCGGGTTATAGATCACGTCAATGTCAGTGGCGCGTGCGCCCAATTCCACTAGCTGCGCTTTGATCTGATTACTGATAGCAAAATGGTGATCGGCCCGCAGCAGATAGTGAGGGCGGTAGCGTTCCCGCGGTGGCAGGTGCATCCAGCTCGACAAAACGATTTTGCGTCCTGACAGCCCAATGGCCCGGCGCGTCATCAGACAGGGAATGGTGTTGAGGGTCAGGACATGATCGGGCTGATAGCGACGAAAGAAGGCGGCCATTCTCAGGGTGTGAATAAGATTTTTTATTTTCTTGTTGCGCAGCGTGCAGACGCTCTCTGCCAACACCGCGTTGGCGGTCCAGCCGCGGGAGTGGCTCTCCTCTCCGCTGTTGATAATAAACAGCCCCGCTTCCGTTCCGGGTTCCGCATTCAGGGCGGTGATCAATTGGCAGGTCACATTCTCCATACCGCCGCGGCCAGCCATTAAATCGGTAACCAGCACAATCCGCTGTTTCCTGATGTTATTATTTTTCATTGCGATGTCCGTACACTGTGCCTTCCGCGTCTCATCCATTCACTGTGCAGTGAACATTATCAATAGGATATTCTAAAAAAGACCATAACAATATTTAATCCAGAAAATTCAGCCAATGGCAGAGGGCACTTCAGGTGACGCACCTACTGCAGGACCATATCACTGGAAACGGGCGGCAGAGTCTGGCCACTGCGTGACCGTTTTCGCTGGCAACGTTGAGTTCCTGCGCTGCGGCGATTATTCTGAGCCCCATGAAAACACCTCGTCTCCCCATTGCCCTGCAGCAGGCCGTGATGCGATCGCTGCGCCAGTCGCTTGAGCGTGCGAATCAGGCACTAAACACCCATTACCCCGAACCAAAACTGCTTTACCAGCAGCGCGGTACGGCGGCAGGCACCGCCTGGCTGGCGTCATGGGAAATCCGCATCAATCCGGTGCTGCTGCTGGAAAACCAGCAGGCGTTTATCGATGAAGTGGTGCCACATGAGCTGGCGCATCTGCTGGTCTGGAAGCAGTTTGGTCGCGTTGCACCGCACGGCAAAGAGTGGAAGTGGATGATGGAGCAGGTACTAGCTGTTCCGGCACGGCGCACCCATCAGTTTGAGATAGCATCCGTGCGCAGCAATACCTTCGCGTATCGCTGTCAGTGCCAGCAGCATCAGCTTACGGTGCGCCGCCACAATCGGGTGCGTCGCAAAGAGAGTGAATATCGCTGCGTGCGCTGTGGCAGCCTGCTGACCGAGGGCGAGTTTGTCGCTTCCTGAGAACACTCCCCATTCCGCCCTATTCCACATTCTGTTAATCTGCCGCCCTTTTTCTAACTAAATAGAAATCTGGAATATGTCTCGCATAATTACTCTTACGGTTGCGCTGCTGTTCGTGCCCGCCGCTAACGCCCTCAACCTGAATAACTATCATCAAAATAATTTTCAGCAAGCCAAAACCTTTGCAGCAGCAATCAACGCCGATGCACCAGGTTCTTTTTACTGTGGCTGTAAGATTCATTGGCAGGGGAAAAAAGGCATTCCCGATCTCAATAGCTGCGGCTATCAGGTTCGCAAAAACGCCAATCGCGCCGCACGCATTGAGTGGGAACATGTGATGCCGGCCTGGGAGTTTGGCCATCAGCGCCAGTGCTGGCAGGAGGGTGGCCGTAAAAATTGCAGCAAGGATGCCGACTATCGCCGCATCGAAGCTGACCTGCATAATCTTCAACCTGCGGTGGGCGAAGTGAATGGCGACCGTGGTAACTTCGCTTATAGTCAATGGAACGGCAGCGAGAAGCAGTATGGCCAGTGTGAGATGAAGATCGACTTCAAACTCAAACAGGCGGAGCCACCCGCGCGCGCGCGTGGAGCCATTGCCCGTACCTATTTCTACATGCGTGACCAGTATCATCTACGTATTTCGCGCCAGCAGACGCAGCTGTTTACTGCCTGGAACACGCTCTATCCCGTATCGAAATGGGAGTGCGAACGCGACCAGCGCATTGCGAAGGTTCAGGGCAATCACAATCCTTATGTGCAGCAGGCTTGCCAGCGCTAAAAACCCTGCCCTACACTAGCTGTTTTTCCAATGACGCCGCTGCAGCACGGCGTCCGGTCTCAGGAACCTTATGCGCATACCTCGCATCTATCACACCGGGCCATTAAGCACCGGCAGTGAAATTACCCTGGATGAAGATGCATCCAATCATGTAGGCCGGGTACTCCGGATGACGCCAGGTCAGCGTCTGGAACTCTTTGATGGCACTAATCTGACTTTTGCTGCAGAGATCACGCATGTCGATAAAAAGCGTGTAAAAGTATCGGTCACAGCGAGCCAGCCGGACGATCGCGAGTCGCCTTTACATCTGCATTTGGGTCAGGTGATGTCGCGCGGTGAAAAAATGGAATTCACTATCCAGAAATCGATTGAACTTGGCGTAAATGTCATTACACCCTTGTTTTCCGAGCGCTGTGGCGTAAAGCTTGATGCTGAACGTCTGGCTAAGAAGATCCAACAGTGGCAGAAAATTGCTATTGCCGCCTGCGAGCAGTGTGGCCGTAATCGCGTGCCGGAGATTCGTGAAGCGATGACGCTGGAAGCCTGGTGTGCGGAAGCTGACCGCGGTCTGAAGCTCAACCTGCATCCACGCGCCAGTCACAGCATTAATACGCTGCCACAGCCTGTTGAGCGGGTACGGCTGCTGATTGGCCCGGAAGGCGGATTGTCAGCCGACGAGATTGCGATGACGGCGCAGCATGATTTTACTGACATTCTGCTTGGCCCACGGGTACTGCGTACCGAAACCACCGCGCTGACGGCCATTACGGCACTTCAGGTGAGGTTTGGCGACCTGGGTTAAGCGATACTTTCAGCGGGGAGAAAGCAGGCATGATGTCCTGACCAATCGGCCCACTGCAGACCGAACCAGACGAGGCGGTAAATGCCGCCTTACCGAGGAGATAATAATGATTAAACTTGGCATCGTAATGGACCCTATTTCGTCCATCAATATTAAAAAAGACACCAGCTTCGCCATGCTGCTGGAAGCACAGCGCCGTGGTTACGAAATTCACTACATGGAGATGCACGATCTCTCAATGCGCGGTGGCGTGGCGTCTGCCCGTACCCGCCTACTCAGCGTTGAACAGAACGCAGATAACTGGTATCAGTTCGGCTGCGAGCAAGTGATCCCGCTGGCGGACCTGAATGTGGTACTGATGCGTAAAGATCCCCCATTCGATACCGAGTTCATCTATGCGACCTACATTCTGGAACGTGCTGAAGAGCTGGGTACCCTAATCGTTAACAAACCGCAGAGCCTGCGTGACTGCAACGAAAAGCTCTATACCGCCTGGTTTGCCGAGTTTACGCCTGATACCCTGGTGACCCGCAGCAAAGCGCAGCTGCGCGCCTTTTGGCAGGAGCATGGCGACATTATCATGAAGCCGCTGGATGGCATGGGTGGCGCCTCGATTTTCCGCGTGAAGAAAGATGATCCAAACTTTGGTGTAATTACCGAAACCCTGACCGAGCATGAGAGCCGTTTCTGCATGGCGCAGAACTATATTGCAGCGATCAAAGAGGGTGACAAACGCGTGCTGGTCGTGGATGGCGAGCCGGTGCCTTACTGCCTGGCACGTATTCCGCAGGGCGGTGAAACACGTGGTAACCTTGCCGCGGGTGGTCGCGGTGAAGCGCGTCCGCTGAGCGAAAGCGACTGGGAAATTGCGCGCCGTGTGGGTCCGACGCTGAAAGCAAAAGGGCTGATTTTTGTCGGTCTGGACATCATCGGTGATAAACTGACTGAAGTTAACGTGACCAGCCCAACCTGCGTACGTGAAATTGAGGCTGCGTTCCCGATCTCCATCACCGGCATGTTGATGGATGCCATTGAGAAACGCCTGGGCTGAGCATGACGCCGGGGCGAGGCTCCGTGATCAACCCAATACCGGTGCGGACGTCGCGTGCCGGTTATTTTTTTGGTGCATCGTGTGAGAATGAATTTACAACATCACTTTTTGATTGCCATGCCTTCATTGCAGGATCCTTTCTTCAAACGTTCTGTGGTTTATCTCTGCGAACACAACGAAGAGGGTGCAATGGGACTGATCATCAATAAACCCATGGAAAACCTGACGGTAGAAGGCATTCTGAAGAAGCTGAAAATCTCTGCCGACGATCGCGATCCAGCCATCAGGCTGGATAAACCGGTGTTCACAGGCGGTCCGCTGGCGGAAGATCGCGGCTTTATCCTGCACTCAGCACAACGCACTTTTACTTCCAGTATTCGCGTCTCAGATAACACGATCATTACCACCTCCCGTGACGTGCTGGAGTCGATCGGTACCGCGTCTCAGCCCACCAATGTGCTGGTAGCACTGGGTTACTGCGCATGGGAAAAAGATCAGCTAGAGAATGAGCTGATGGAAAATGCCTGGCTAACCACGCCAGCCAACAGCAACATCCTGTTCCAGACGCCTATTTCAGAGCGCTGGCGCGAAGCGGCGCGCAGTATTGGCGTCGATATTCACAACATGGCCAGCGACGCCGGACACGCCTGATGTCAACTCAAACTCTGTTAGGTTTCGACTTCGGCACCAGAAGTATTGGTGTCGCCATAGGGCAGGAACTCACTGGCAGCGCCCGTCCGCTGACTGCGCTGAAAGCGCAGGATGGCACCCCGGACTGGCTGGCAATCGAAAAGCTGCTGAAAGAGTGGCAGCCCGATTTTGTGGTGGTAGGTTTACCGCTAAACATGGATGGCACTGAGCAGCCGTTAACGGCTCGCGCGCGTAAATTTGCTAATCGCCTGCACGGTCGCTTTGGTATCCGGGTCGAGTTGCAGGATGAACGACTCAGCACGGTAGAAGCGCGTGCTGGCCTGTTTGAACGCGGCGGCTACCGCTCACTCAATAAGGGATCGGTCGATTCGCAGTCCGCTGCCATCATTTTGCAGGACTGGTTCGAAAACCATTACTGACACCCTCACTCAATCAGTCCGGCTGCCTGACGCGCCAGCCGACTCTGCTCAAACGTCTGCATACCGGCCTGTGCGCCGGTCTGTAACAGTGCAGGGATCTGGTGCATCTTGCCTTCTCTGATCAAATTCGTGATGCCGGGTGTCGCGACCAACACTTCAAACAGTCCGATGCGCGATTCGGCAATAGCAGGCACCAGCCGCTGCGCAATCACCGCTTTCAGGCTGCCCGCCAGCTGTGTACGCACCAGTTGCTTCTCCTCCGCCGGAAAGACATCCACCAGCCGATCCACTGCCTGTGCCGCGCCACGCGTGTGAAGCGTTGCCAGCACCAGATGGCCAGTCTCCGCCGCCGTCAGCGCCTGACGAATGGTGTCACTGTCGCGCAGTTCGCCCAGCAGAATGACGTCGGGATCTTCACGCAGCGCCGCCTTTATCCCCAGCGAAAACGAACCACAGTGCAGGCCAATTTCGCGCTGTTGGATCAGCGACTGCTGGCTGTGATGGATAAATTCAATCGGGTCTTCCAGCGTGATGATATGACGCGCCTGCTGACGGTTCAGCGCATCAACCAGTGCCGCCAGCGTGGTAGATTTGCCGCTGCCGGTCGCGCCGGTCACCAGAATCAGTCCATCCTGCTGCTCCAGAAGCGCCGGGACAATGTCGGGCAGTTGCAGGCTCTCCAGCGTTGGGCACACCGTGGCTATTATACGTAGCGCCAGCGACAGGCCATTGCGCTGCATAAACAGATTCGCACGCAGACGCTGGCCGTCGGCCAGACTCAGGGCGAAATCGAGCTGCCCTGCGCGCTCCAGCTGCAGACGCTGAGGGGCACTGAGCCAGCGTGCCATAAACTGCTCCATCCAGTCCGCAGAGAGCCTGGCCTGCTGCGGAATCGTCTCCAGCCTTCCCTGCCGCCGCCAACAGGGCAAATGTCCGCTGCAAAGGTGCAGATCGGCGGCATTATGCTTTACACTAAGCCCCACCATTTCATCCAGATTCATAATTTCTCCTGACTATGACCTCAATCCAGCAGAACCTACAGCAAGTACGGCAACGAATCGCTGCCGCTGCCGCGCGTTGCGGCCGCACACCAGAAGAAATTACCCTGCTTGCAGTCAGTAAAACCAAACCTGCGAGCGCGGTCGAAGAAGCCTTTGCCGCTGGCCAGATTGCCTTTGGTGAAAATTACGTCCAGGAAGGGGTTGAAAAGGTTCAGGTACTGACCGCACATCCTGAGCTGGAGTGGCACTTCATCGGCCCGTTGCAGTCCAATAAAAGCCGTCTGGTGGCGGAAAATTTTGCCTGGTGTCACACCATTGACCGTCAGCGCATTGCGCAGCGGCTAAACGATCAGCGGCCTGTCACTCTGCCACCGCTGAATGTGTTAATTCAGGTAAATATCAGTGACGAGAACAGCAAATCTGGCATCATGCTGGAGGCTGTTTCCGGCCTGGCTGAACAGATCGCAACCCTGCCGCAACTGCGTCTGCGCGGATTGATGGCGATTCCGGCGGCTGAGAGGGATTACCCGCGGCAGCTGGCGGTGTGTCAGCAAATGGCGGATGCCTTCCGGCAGTTGCAACAGCAGTATTCGCACATTGATACGCTTTCACTGGGAATGAGCGATGACATGGAGGCGGCAATCGCTGCAGGCAGTACGATGGTGCGTATCGGCACCGCCATTTTTGGCGCACGAGATTATGCGCAAAACTCACAACAATAATAGAGGAACTTCATGTTAACACTGACGTTTTTAGTAAAAACGCTGATCGATCTCTACGTCATGGTGCTGCTGTTACGCATCTGGATGCAGTGGTCCCGCTGCGATTTTTACAATCCAGTGGCGCAGTTTGTCGTAAAAGTGACACAGCCGATTGTTAAGCCGCTCCGCCGCATACTGCCGGCGCTGGGACCGATTGATACCGCGTCGCTGCTGCTGGCCTTTGTGCTGACCACGCTGAAATACCCGATTTTATTACTGATTCAGGTGGGCGTCTTCTCGGTCGACCCGACCAATCTGCTGGTCGGCCTGCTGTCGCTGGTCAAATCCGCCGGCTATCTGGTCTTCTGGGTGATTATTATTCGCTCCCTGATGAGCTGGATCAGCCAGGGCCGAGGTCCTGTCGATTATCTGCTGGTGCAGTTAACCGAGCCGATGATGGCACCTATTCGCCGTATTCTGCCTGCGATGGGCGGCATCGATTTCTCAGCGATGATCGTCATCCTGGTGCTGTATGCCCTGAACTTTCTCGGCATGGACCTGTTCCCGGGTCTCTGGTATCTGCTGTAAATGAATCAAACTGGAACTGTTATGCAAAAAGTTGTCCTGGCAACCGGCAATCCCGGCAAAGTGCGTGAACTGGCGGAGTTACTCTCCGCCTTTGGTCTGGATATCGTCGCACAAACCGACCTTGGGGTTGAATCGGCGGAAGAGACCGGCCTGACCTTTATTGAGAACGCGATTCTCAAAGCGCGTCATGCGGCACAGATCACCGGCTTACCGGCCATTGCCGATGATTCCGGTCTGGCCGTTGACGCACTGGGCGGCGCGCCCGGCATCTACTCGGCGCGCTACGCCGGTGAGGGAGCCAGCGATCAGCAGAACCTGGGTAAGCTGCTGCAGGCGCTGGAAAACGTGCCGGACGGTCAGCGCCAGGCGCAGTTCCACTGCGTGCTGGTCTATCTGCGTCATGCGGAAGATCCGACCCCGCTGGTGCTCCATGGCAGCTGGCAGGGTGAGATCACCCGCTCGGCCACTGGTGCCGGTGGCTTTGGCTATGACCCGATTTTCTCTGTACCGGCGCTGGGTAAAACCGCGGCCGAGCTCAGCAAAGCGGAGAAAGGTGCTGTTTCTCACCGGGGTAAAGCATTGACGCTATTGCTGGAAGCGATGCGTAATGCCTAATCTGCCGCCGTTGAGTCTCTACATCCACATTCCATGGTGCGTACAGAAGTGTCCCTACTGTGATTTTAACTCCCACGCGTTGAAAGATGAGGTGCCGCACGTTGAATATGTGCAGCACCTGCTGCGCGACCTGGAGATCGATTTACCGCTCATCAATGGCCGGAAAGTCCGCACGATCTTCATTGGTGGTGGCACGCCCAGCCTGCTGAGCAGTAGCGCGATGCAGATGCTGATGGATGGCGTGCGGGCGCGTCTGACGCTATCGGATGATGCGGAAGTGACCATGGAAGCCAATCCTGGCACCGTGGAAGCGGACCGGTTCAGCGCCTATCAGCGCGCCGGTATCAACCGTATTTCCATTGGCGTACAGAGTTTCAGTCCGCAAAAGCTGCAGCGTCTTGGCCGTATTCATGGCCCGGAAGAGGCGGTTCGCGCCGCTGAACTGGCAGAGTCGCTGTCGCTGCGCAGCTTTAACCTCGACCTGATGCATGGCCTGCCCGATCAGTCGCTGGAGGAAGCGCTCGACGATTTACGTCAGGCGATTGCGCTGAATCCTCCGCATCTCTCCTGGTATCAGCTCACCATTGAACCCAACACCCTGTTTGGCTCACGTCCGCCGGTGCTGCCGGATGATGATGCACTGTGGGATATTTTTGAACAGGGCGATCAGCTGCTGCGGGCCGCCGGTTATCAGCAGTATGAAACTTCCGCCTACGCGAAGCCGGGTTATCGCTGTGAACACAACCTCAACTACTGGCGCTTTGGCGACTATCTGGGGATTGGGTGTGGTGCACACGGCAAGCTGACGCAACCGGATGGCCGCATTGTCCGCACGGTGAAAACCCGTCATCCGCGTGGCTTCATGCAGGGTAACTACCGCGAAAAGCAGTATGAGGTTGCCGACAACGACAAGCCGTTTGAATATTTCATGAACCGTTTTCGCCTGCTGGAGGCCGCGCCGCGCGACGAGTTCAGCCGCTATACCGGTTTGTCAGAGCAGGTGATCCGTTCGCAGATGGATGCCGCAATTGGTGCCGGTTACGTGACCGAAACCGCTGAGCAGTGGCAGATTACGGAGAAAGGGAAGCTGTTCCTGAATTCGCTGCTTGAGCTGTTTTTAGCGGAAGAGTAAGCGTGGAAGGGTAAAAAAAGCGCCTCAGCCCGTCAGGCTGAGGCGTTAACTTATTTTTTCAGTGCGCGGGTAAGCTGTTTACGCTGATCTTCCAGCGAAATAACGCGATTACACACTTCGTGTCCGAAGTTCTGGAAATCCTGCTCCTGCTTGCTCCACTCAGCCTGAATCGACTGTTGCAGACCGCCCAGATTGCCCATAATCGCCTGTAGCGGATTACTGCCACCGCTGCCCTGCTTACTGCCCATCTCATTCAGACTATCCTGCATTACGCCGCCCAGCGTCGACTGCACCAGCCTTTCACCTTCGGCGCGCACCTGATCAATCGCCTGATGGTGGAACGTCAGACCGTCTTCACGGTGTTCAATGATGCGGTTCATCTGCTGTTTCAACTGGCCATTCAGCGTGGTCAGGCGATTACGCACGTTGCTGTCGGTGCCCAGTTTTTCAACGATGACCCGATCCAGTGCCACACGCCCTTTCTCCAGACGGGACGTCGCCCCGCTGTCAATCCACGGCAGATCGCGACGCAGCGCGTTCTGATAGTCGATCGCTTTCTGACGTTCAGCGATATCCAGCGATACTTTCTGGCCATTGAACTGCACGTCGCCCTGCGACGAGATTTCCATATTGCCACTGGCACCGACCACCTGCACGCTCTGCGGCCTGATGACCACATCGTCCTGCGGCTTAACGCTGCATTCGTAGGCTGCCTGAGCCTGAGTTGCTGCCACCAGCAGTACAGCAAGAAGCGCTTTACGCATCATATAAACTCCCTAACATCTGGTCTGTAACCGTTCAGAGATCGGGCCTCAGCCCGACGCTGTGTGACGACTTAGTCCCACCAGACGTCAAAGAGTTCAGTCATCTGCACGTCCTGCAGCTTGCGCTCTTCCAGCCATTTGCGGACCAGCGCCCGATGCTCATCGGTACATTTGCCGGTTTTCTGCAGGCAAACCAGACCTTCCCACACCAGGTAACCGCTGCCATCAAAGGCCAGACCGTTAGGGTCGATCGCTTCATTGATGAACTGGTTCAGCGTCTCATCAATTTCACTTTCGCTGGTGCCTTCCGGGAAGCGCCAGGCAACCGAGAAACCCAGTTCCTGAAACTCGTCGATGTGCAGTTTTTTACGTAATCGGCGGCTGCGTTGTGTGGCCATTATTTCACCCTCTCAAACATTAAATCCCATACGCCGTGGCCTAAACGCTGCCCGCGCTGCTCAAATTTGGTCAGTGGACGCGTCTCGGGACGCGGCACATAATTCTGTTGCTCAGACTGGTTGCAGTAGCCATCAATGCTGTTCATCACTTCAAGCATATGCTCCGCGTAGGCTTCCCAGTCGGTCGCCATGTGGAAGACGCCGCCCAGCTTTAGTTTGCGCATCACCAGCTCGGCAAAGGGCACCTGGACGATACGGCGTTTGTTGTGCCGCGCTTTATGCCACGGATCGGGGAAGAAGAGCTGGACCATGCGCAGCGAGTTATCCGGAATCATTTTCTCCAGCACTTCTACCGCGTCATGACACATCACCCGCAGGTTCTGTACATCCGCGTCTTTGGCGGCGGCCAGACAGGCACCCACGCCCGGCGCATGCACTTCAATGCCCAGGAAGTTCTGATGCGGCGTGTTCTGCGCCATGGTCACCAGCGATGCGCCCATACCAAAGCCAATTTCCAGCGTCACCGGGGCCTCGCGGCCAAACAGCGCGGGCAGATCAACCGGCTCCGGCTGATATTCCACCCCCATGACTGGCCACAGGGTGTCCAGCGCCTGCTGCTGGCCTTTAGTTAAGCGACCCTGGCGGCGCACAAAGCTGCGGATCCGGCGTAATGGCCGCCCGTTCTCATCAAATTCTGGGGTGATGACGTCATTAATCATGTAAAAACCTGCTGGTTAGCCTGTTCCGGGAAACGGGCATTATGCAAAGTTCATAAGCAGAAGCAAGCCTTTGCAATCTTCCGGTTTACACCCAGGTGCGCATGTGCTGGAATTCCTGCCTGAGTGTAGAGTAAACACGGAAAATTTCCTTCTTATGATGCAAGCGCCGCAGTTCGCGCAACAGGTGCTGGACTGGTATCAGCGCTTTGGTCGCAAAACCCTGCCGTGGCAGCTGGAAAAGACGCCTTATAAAGTGTGGCTCTCGGAAGTCATGCTACAGCAAACCCAGGTTGCCACGGTTATTCCCTATTTTGAACGCTTTATGGCGCGCTTCCCCACGGTCACCGATCTGGCTGCAGCTCCGCTGGATGAAGTGCTGCATCTCTGGACCGGCCTCGGCTATTACGCCCGTGCGCGTAATCTGCACAAAGCCGCAAAACAGATTGTCGAGGTTCATCAGGGCGAGTTCCCGCGTAATTTCAATGATGTCTCTGCCCTGCCCGGCGTTGGCCGCTCCACGGCGGGCGCAATCCTGTCGCTGTCACTGGGGCAGCATTTCCCGATTCTGGATGGCAACGTCAAGCGCGTGCTGGCCCGTTGCTATGCCGTCAGCGGCTGGCCGGGTAAAAAAGAGGTCGAAAAGCGGCTCTGGCAGATCAGCGAAGAGGTCACACCCGCCGAGGGCGTCAGCCAGTTTAATCAGGCGATGATGGATCTGGGTGCTATCGTCTGTACCCGCTCCAAGCCGAAGTGTGATCTCTGCCCGCTGAACAGTGGTTGTGAGGCGTATGCCAACAGCAGCTGGGCGAGCTATCCCGGCAAGAAGCCTAAGCAGGTGCTCCCGGAGCGGAGCGGCTGGTTCCTGATGATGCAGGATGGCGATGATGTCTGGCTGGAGCAGCGTCCGCCCGTGGGTTTATGGGGGGGGCTGTTCTGCTTCCCCCAGTTCACCACCGAAGCGGCGCTGACCGACTGGCTGGCGGCGCGTGGCATTCATGCAAAACCGCAGCAGCTCACCGCCTTTCGTCATACCTTCAGCCATTTCCATCTCGATATTGTGCCAATGTGGCTGGCGTGGCCTTCTGTCGGGGCGGCGATGGATGAAGCAGGCGGTCTCTGGTATAACTTAGCGCTGCCACCATCCGTGGGTTTAGCCGCACCCGTTGAGCGCCTGTTACACGAGCTGCGCCACCCCCGACAACTGGCTTTGAACAGTTGTGAGATTAATGAGGAAGAATAATGAGCCGCACCATTTTTTGTACTTTTTTACAGCGCGACGCGGAAGGGCAGGATTTTCAGCTCTATCCGGGCGATCTGGGTAAGCGCATTTACAATGACATCTCTAAAGAAGCCTGGCAAAAATGGATGGCGAAACAGACCATGTTGATCAACGAGAAGAAGCTCAACATGATGAATCCCGATGATCGTAAAGTGCTGGAGAAGGAGATGATCAATTTCCTGTTCGAAGGTAAAGACGTTCATATCGAAGGCTATACACCGCCAGAAGCGTAAACATTCCGGGCCTCATCGCTGAGGCCGGTCATCCAGGTCAGGCTTGCACTCCCAATGAATAAAAAATTAATCGCCCTGCTGGTGATAGCACCACTTTTGGTTTCCTGCTCCGGGTCAAAGAATCAGCAGTCCCACGAGGAGTGGGTAAAAGATACCAACGGCTTTGATATTCTGATGGGGCAGTTTGCTCACAATATTGAGAATATCTGGGGTATCAATGAGGTCCTGATCGCTGGGCCTAAAGATTACGTCAAATACAGCGACAATTATTACACCCGCAGCCACATCAACTTCGAAAGCGGTAAGCTGACCATCGAGACGATTTCTGGCACTGATCCGATGGCCAGCCTGCGTCAGGCGATCGTGACCACCCTGTTGATTGGTGAAGATCCGGGTAATGTCGATCTCTACTCTGACGCCAATGACATTGAGATCAGTAAAGAGCCGCTGCTGTATGGTCAGGTGCTGGATAATACCGGTCAGCCCATTCGCTGGCAGGGCCGCGCTGAAGCCTTTGCAGACTATCTGATCCAGAATAAATTGCAGCGCCGCACCTCGGGCCTGCATGTGATTTACACCATTTCGATTCCGATGGTGCCGAACCACCTGGATAAGCGTGCGCACAAATACCTGCCGATGGTGCGTAAAGCCGCGGAACAGTATGGTGTCGATGCCTCGTTGATCCTGGCGATCATGCAGACCGAGTCGAGCTTTAACCCCTACGCCGTAAGTCATTCTGATGCACTGGGTCTGATGCAGGTGGTGCAACATACCGCCGGCGTTGACGTGTTCCGCATGAAGGGGAAATGGGGCAAGCCGAGCCGCAGTTATCTGCTGGATCCGGAGAACAATATCGATGCCGGTACAGCATATCTGTCGCTGTTGCAGCGCAGCTATCTGGGCGGTATTCAGGATCCGCTGTCACGCCGCTATGCAGTGATCACCGCCTATAACGGTGGTGCGGGCAGCGTGTTGCGCGTCTTCTCCAGCGATAAAGATCGCGCGTTCTCAATGATTAACGGCATGTCACCCAACAAGGTTTATTCGACCCTGGCGAATCAGCATCCGTCGGCCGAGTCACGGCGTTATCTGTATAAGGTGAGTACCGCGCAGAAGAGTTATCGGGGATTCTGATCGGAGCTGCTGTAGCGGGGGGTTGTTCGCTGCGCGAACGGGCTCTGAGAAGGGTTTCGTTCGCCTGATCAGTTGGGCAGTTTCAGACATGCCTCTGCAGGCGACCGACAAGGGGCGCCAGTCGCCGCGCCCCTTGCCCCCCGGCTCCGGCCTGCTTCACCGCCGCTTCGCGGTTCCTTCGCGTCTTCCGGATTTCTCACGGACCGGCAGGACGCGCCATCCCTGGCGCGAACCCGCCTCTTCGCGACATCCCTGTCGCTCGTCCTGAAATCCCTCATCCGCTCAGCGGCTCTGACGGCCTCCCTAACCCCCTGCTGTTATCTCTTCTTTCTATGTTGGGTACTTTATCGCTGTGGGTTTTTGGCTGTGGGTTTTTGGCTGTGGGTTTTTGGCTTTGGCTTTGGCTTTGGCTTTGGCTTTCATTTCAGCAGACAACACAGCACCACAGTTAACACAAAGAAATCACAGGCGGGGGTTGGTGAGAGGCGCCCGGAGCGCTGAGGAACAACCGGAGGCCAGGATGAGCCGACAGGACGTCGGCGAAAGGACGGTTCGCGCCAGGGATGGCGCGTCCGGACGGTCCGTCGGCCGCAGGGCGTGACGAGGGTACCCCGCAAAGCGGGGCGCGCAGGCAGCCGGACGCCGGGATTGTTAAGGGGCGGGCGTACGCCCCTTAACGCGTCCGCCTGCACCGAGAACCTGAAACTGCCCATCGCCTGGCGGGCGAAACCTTCTCCGTGCCAGCCCGCTGCAAGCGAAACCGTCTCCGTGCCAGCCCGCTGCGAAGCGTGCCCCGTTCGCGCAGCGAACCAAAGGCAGGCGGGCCGCTCCCCGCCTCTGCCCCCGCTCAGATCAGCGCCCCACCATCATATTCGCCACCAGATACTTCCGTCCCTGTTCATCCTCCTCGGTATAAACACCCTGCAGTTCGGGCGAGAAGCCTGGCAGCAGATTAAGCCCCTCTTCCAGCGCAAGGAAGTAACGCTGCACCGCGCCGCCCCAGACTTCACCGGGCACCACGCACAAAACACCTGGTGGATAAGGCAGCGCACCTTCCGCGGCGACCCGACCCTGGGCTTCGGCTATCGGCACCAACTCCACTTCGCCGCGAATATAGGCCTGATGCGCATCCTGCGGATTCACCCTGACCGGCGGGAACTCCGCTGCCCGGAACATCAATCGCTGCAGATCCTTGACGTTATGGCTGACGTAAAGATCGTGCATCTCCTGACAAAGGCGACGCAGGGTATATCCGGCATAGCGCTCGGCGTTTTTACGGTAAATGGTCGGCAACACTTCGGCCAGCGGCGCATCCTCTGTGACGTGCTGCTCAAACTGCGCCAGCATCGCCACCAGATTCGCCATCTTCTCCGGGCTCTCTGCCGGGGTCAGCAGGAACAGGATTGAATTGAGATCGCACTTCTCAGGCACAATGCCGTTCTCACGCAAATAGTTCGCCAGAATGGTCGCCGGAATCCCGAAATCACTGTATTCACCGCTGGCCGCATCAATCCCCGGCGTGGTTAGCAGCAGCTTGCAGGGATCCACCCGATACTGATCGCGCGCATAACCGGCGAAACCGTGCCACTGAGCCTGCGGTTCAAAGCTGAAGTAGCGCAGATCGCGGGCGATGGTCTCTGTGGGCGCATCCTGCCAGCGCTGACCATCCACCGTTTCCGGCACAAACGGCAGGATCATTTCACAGCGGTCCAGGATTGCTTTGCGCGCCTCGATACCCAGCGTGACGCACTCATCCCACATGCGTCGCCCCGCTTCGCCCTGATGCATTCTGGCGTTGATATCCAGCGCGGCAAACAGCGGATAAAACGGACTGGTTGATGCGTGTAGCATGAAAGCGTTATTCAGTCGCTTGTGCGGGCAGAAGCGCCGCTGTCCACGAATGTGATTATCTTTTTTGTGGATCTGCGAAGTCTGTGAAAAACCTGCCAGCTGCTTATGCACTGACTGAGTGACAAAAATACCGGGATCATTCTCATTTAGCTGCAGGGTCAGTGGCGAACAGCTTTCCATCAGTGGAATGAACTGCTCATAGCCGAGCCACGCGGAATCAAACAGGATGTAATCACACAGATGACCGATGCGATCCACCACCTGACGCGCGTTGTAGACCGTACCGTCATAAGTGCCCAACTGAATGATCGCCAGACGGAAAGGTCGTGCCTCAGCCGCGCGCTGCGGAGCTACTGCCGCGATCTGCTCACGCAGATAAGCCTCATCAAAGCAGTGCGCGTCAATACCACCAATAAAGCCGAAAGGATTGCGCGCCGCTTCAAGATAAACCGGTGTCGCGCCTGCCTGAATCAGCGCGCCATGATGGTTCGACTTGTGATTGTTACGGTCAAACAGCACCAGATCGCCCCGGGTCAGCAGCGCATTGGTCACCACTTTGTTAGCGCTTGAGGTGCCGTTGAGCACAAAGTAGGTTTTATCGGCGTTAAACACTTTTGCCGCATATTTTTGCGCATCTTTAGCTGAGCCTTCGTGGATCAGCAGATCGCCCAGTTTGACGTCGGCATTACACATATCCGACCGGAAAACATTCTCACCATAGAAGTCATAAAACTGTTTGCCCGCCGGATGTTTTTTAAAGAACGCGCCGCCCTGATGGCCGGGACAGGCAAAGGTGCTGTTCTGCATATCGACATAGCGGGTCAGCGTCTCGAAAAAGGGTGGCAGCAGTGCCGCTTCATACGCCTGCGCAGCCGCTTCAAGGGCGATCCACGCCTGCGGATCACCATCCAGCTCCCCGCTGACGCCGGGCAGATGCATGACTTCTTCTTCAAACGCATTAGCGACAAACACCGGCAGATTAAAGCCGGTGTGACGCAGCAGCGCCAGCACACCGCTGCGGGTATCCGCCAGCGAGACGACCACCGCCGCCACATCCGTAAAGTCGGTGTTATCCAGCGTCACCACATCACGCGCGGTGTTCAGGGTCAGATTGGGTGCTACAGCGGCGCTGGCAGCAATTTTCAGTGGAGTCATAACAGAATCCCTAACGTCAGGGAGGAGGTGCCAGAGGCACAATTATGGGGACAGCGCCCCGGCGAATAATTAACAGTCAGAAGGCATTCCGCAGCCGATGGAGAGCAGATCCATAGCGGCTGCCTGGCTGGCCTCACCGCATGGTGGATAACGAAGATAGCGGAAAAGAGGAAAACCCGGTGTGCGCCGGAAAAAGCGAACGGTAATCCGGGCGGATGCACGGTGAACCGGACATGGGGACGTCCTCTGCGATAAAGAAGCTGGGTCAAAAAGTGGCGGTCATAATGTCATCTTTTTTATGCACGGACAACCCGAACCAGGCAATTATTCAGCCACCCGATAAAAACATAACAATATGATTTTTATACACTATTTATCTTAATAAATTCGTAATACGACTAATTATTTGAATTATATGCTGATTTATGCAGCGGGCACACTGCAGTTGTCAGCCTGCTTTTACGGTTCTGCCGTCTCCTTCCCCCGGAGAGGCGGCCATTGCCCTACCGAATTGTCTCTGCCAGGCGTAAACTGCTCTCCTCTTTCCCACTCTGCCGGAGGCTGCATGTTCAAGGCACTGGTCATTGAAAATGACGAACAGGGTTACCGTTCCCTGCTGAAAGATCTCCCCGAATCTCAACTACCCGATCACGATGTCACGCTCGACGTCAGCTACTCATCCCTGAACTACAAAGATGCCCTGGCCATCTGTAACAAAGGCCCGATTGTGCGCCAGTTCCCGATGGTGCCGGGTATCGATTTTGTGGGGCGGGTGACGGCCAGCCGCCATCCCGACTGGAAAGAGGATGATGTGGCGCTGCTGACGGGCTGGGGTGTGGGCGAAAAACAATGGGGCGGCCTGGCTCAGAAAGCCAGCGTCAGCGGCGACTGGCTGGTCCGTGCACCCGCCACGCTGAGTCCGTTGCAAACCATGGCAATCGGTACCGCGGGACTGACCGCGATGCTCTGCGTGATGGCGCTGGAAAAACAAGGTATCACGCCTGAACATGGGCCGGTGCTGGTGACCGGAGCCAGCGGCGGCGTCGGCAGCTATAGCGTCAGCCTGCTGGCGCGTATGGGCTATCAGGTGATCGCCTCCAGCGGGCGCGCCAGCGACCACGCGTATCTGATCGACACGCTGGGCGCGGCATCAGTCATTGACCGCGATGAACTCTCCCAGCCCGGTAAGCCGCTGGTAAAAGAGCGCTGGGCCGCCGCGATAGACAGCGTAGGCAGTCACACCCTGGCGAATGTGCTGGCCGCCACCCAGCGGGATGGCGCAGTTGCCGCCTGCGGGATGGCGCAGGGACTCGACCTGCCAGCCAGCGTCGCACCCTTTATTTTGCGTGGCGTTACGCTGGCCGGTGTTGATAGTGTGATGTGCCCGAAACCGCTTCGTCAGCAGGCGTGGCTGCGACTCAGTGAGCTGATGGATAGCGAACGACTCAGCAAGCTGAGCCGGGTGATCCCGCTCAGCGAAGCCAGAGAGGGCGCGCAGGCATTGCTGGATGGCAAAGTGCAGGGTCGCCTGATTGTCGACTGCCGTTAATCCGCTTTTGAAGGCGCGTTTCTCGCATCAAATAGCTCACAAAACCCATTCACGGTGAATCTGGCCGCAACGTATAAATTCAGAGCGCAGGGAACAGGATCAGAGGAGGAAAGCAGCCCGTGCCATGGACAGCGCGGGCCAGGCGGCCATGGATAGGCTTTAGTGTCTTTCCGAGCTGGCCCTGGGTAGTACGCAGGCTCGGTGTTAAAGCTAACCGCTCCAGAATTTATAAGTAACATCTTCGGCGGTCGCCAGATGTCGTCCGGAGAAGAGTAAAATATTACCCAGTTGCTCAGCCGTTTTATCTAATGATTTTGCCATTATGGTCTTCTTAGTCGTCTGTCCGGAAGTTCCAGGTATAGCGCAAAACCGGTGAATAAAACCATGCAAGTCATTGTTTTTTAAGCGAAATGGTTTAAATCCGTAGCTGGATATGTGGTTGTCCACTCTCCACATGCGCCACCACCTGCAAATCAGCCTGATACCAGTGCGTTAGAGTCGCTTCAGTCATCACCGTCTGTGGCGTGCCCTGAGCCACCAGCCTGCCTGCGTGCATCAGCAGTAGACGATCGGCCCACAACGACGCCTGATTCAGGTCATGTAACACGGTACAAACGGTGAGATTCCCGGCACGCGTGAGCTGACGCAGTAAACGCAGGATTTGCTGCTGCCAGAAGAGATCCAGCGCTGACGTCGGTTCATCCAGAAACAGCCATCCGCGCGGTGCGCCATCCTGCCAGAGTTGCGCCAGTACCCGTGCCAGTTGCACCCGCTGCTGCTCACCGCCGGAGAGCTGACGGTAATCGCGCTGCGCTAGCGAATCACAGCCGGTCAGTTGCATGACCTCAGCCACAATCTCCTGCGTCTGCGCCTCCGGCCAGGGCGCACGACCCATCGCCACCACTGACTGCGCCGACTGTGCAAAAGTCAGGTTGTTCTGCTGCCGCATCACTGCCCGACGACGCGCCAGTTCCTCACGCGGCCATGCTGCCAGCTGCCGATCACCCAGCCAGCAATCGCCCCGGTCGGGCGACAGAAAGCCGGTGAGCATTCGCAGCAGCGTCGATTTACCCGCGCCGTTAGGGCCGATTAGCGCCACCAGCGCGCCGCCTGACAGCGTGACGCTGAGATTATCGATAATGGTTTTTCCACCGCGTGCGAGACACAATCCTCTGGCTTGTAAAACTTCCATCATTCGAACCCTCGCTGTTGACGCAGGATCAGCCAGAGAAACCACGGGCCGCCAATTAAACTGGTCAGCAGCCCGACCGGCATCTCCGCCGGAACCACGATGGTACGCGCCAGGGTATCGGCCAGCAGCAGCAGAATGGCCCCGGCCAGCGCGGAACCAGGCAGCAACCAACGATGATCGCTCCCGAGACAAAAGCGCATTACATGCGGTACCACCAGGCCAACAAAACCGATCACACCACTGACCGAGACGGCCGTGCCCACCAGTAGCGCGCTGAGGGTCAGGAGCTGATGCTGGGTACGTTTCACATCAACCCCCATGTAGTGCGCATCTTCTTCGCCTGCCTGAAGCAGATTGAGGTGGCGGGCGCGGGTCTGTAACAGCAATAAGGCAGGCAGAATCAGCAGCAGGCAAATCAGCAGCATGGGCCACTGCGCCTGGCTGAGGCTGCCCATGCCCCAGAGCGACAGCTGGCGTAATTGCTGGTCGTCGCTCAGCCAGGAGAGCACACCCACCGCGGCCCCGCACAGCGCATTAATCGCAATGCCCACCAGCAGCAGCCTGGAAAGATTGCCGCGTGCCAGCCGGCTGAAACTGAAGATCAGCAGCGTGACCACCAGGCTGCCGATAAACGCGGCGATCATCGGGATCCATAATGTCAGCGGTGGCGACAACGCCAACGGGAGAATGATCGCCAGTGCCACCGCCAGTCCGGCTCCGCTGCTGATACCCAACAGGCCCGGATCGGCCAGCGGATTGCGAAAGACGCCTTGCATCACCGCACCAGACACCGCCAGCGCCATGCCGATCACCACTGCCAGCAGCACGCGCGGCAGACGAATATCCAGCCAGACCTGCCAGATGAGATCGCTGAGCGGTGCCTGCCACAGCGCCCGCAGCGACAGCGATATCGCCCCCAGATTCGCCGCCAGCACCATCGCAACCAGCAGAACAATCAGCATCAGCACCAGGCCACGCAATGCATTGCCATTAATCATCGTGGAGCGATTCCGCAGCCTGACGCAGTTTCACAATTGCCCCCGGCGTATCAAGGCCAAATCCCAACAGCGCCATGGTGTCGATCACCAGCAGACGGTGATGCTGCCCGGCTGGCGTCAGCGCCAGGCCCGGTAACTGCCAGAGCTGTGCTTCGCCGCCGAGGGTTTTCAGACCATCCTCGCCCATCACCACCAGATCCGGCGCGGCGGCGATCACGCCTTCCTGCGACAGCGCCTGATAATGTGGCACTGAGCCCATAGCATTCTCCAGCCCGGCGCTGCGAATTGCGCCATCGGCCGCGGTCTGATTTCCCGCCGCCATCGACTTCATGCCGCTGTTCGCCATGATGTAGAGCACTTTTACTGGCAGCGGTTGCTGTGGCAACTCGCGAATCTGCTGCGTCACCCGCTGCGCCAGCATCTGAGCCTCACTTTCGCGCTGCATTGCCTGACCCACCGTCGCGATTTTCTGAGGGATTGCCTGCAGGCTGTTTTCGCCGCTCACCGTTACCACTCTGACGCCAGCGCGGGCAATCTGTTGCAGCACAAGCGATGGCTTCGCCAGCTCGCTGGCAATCACCAGCGTCGGTTTCAGCGCCAGAATACCTTCGGCGTTGAGCTGGCGCATATAACCCACGTCCGGCAGCCGGGCGGCCGGCGCCGGACGCAGGCTGGTACTGTCGCGCGCCACCAGTTGTGACTGCGCATCCAGCGCGTAGATAATCTGAGTGATGTCACCGCCAATCGACACCACCCGCTCCGCCGCCAGCGTCAGTGATGGCAGCGCCATCAGCAGCCACAACAGACTCAGACGTTTCATGCCGCGGCTCCTGGCGTGCAGAGTGCACGTACCTGCTCACGCCAGCAGGCTTGTTCTGGCGTGCCTTCCGTGCGCTGTCCATAGAGCTGAGCGATCTGCGTGCCGTCGGCCGCGAACAGTTCCAGGCTGGTCACGAAGCCATCCCCGGTTGGCTTGCGCGTTACCCAGCTTTCGCTTATCTGGTCAGCCATCAGGTGCAGCGTGAACTGAGGGTTGAAGATGTTGAGCCAGTTCTCCATTGGCAGCAGCTTCTCCACCCTGCCGGTGAAAATCTGGGTGCAGCCCCGGTTGCCGACAAAAATCATAATCTCATTGCCTGCCTGCTGTGCCATCTGCAACACGCGCTTAAGCGCATCGTTGCTGGTTCGCCAGGCAAGATCCTCACCTACCGCGCGGAACGCCTGAGGCCGTGAAACCTGATGGCGTTTCAGCAGCGCAAAAAACTGATGAACATCGGTCATGGCGCGCCATTCACGGTCAATGCTGGTGACATCAATCGCGTCGGTCAGGGCGGTTGCCGCAACCGGCTCAACCCTCAGTGGCGCGGCGTCGCCAGCACTAAAACGGGCGATAAGCGCCTGCCACGCTGCCATACTGGTCTGCTCTGTCACATAGATCTTCAGCACCGCATCACCATGGCGATCGAAAATCTGAATACTGTGACGCACACCCTGTGCGGACCGCTCCTGCAGGGCAAAAGCGCTGAACCACTGGGCGACAAACAGACGCAGATCGAGCGCACGTGGATTGAGCACAATGCCGCCATGTGCGCCGATCTGCACATTGTGGTACTCGCCCAGATGCTCATGTACCGCATAAGCATTACGGGTGATACTTTTGGTCTCGCCAACTGCCCCCAGCGCGTTTAGCAATGCGGGGAAATCATGTTTCAGCGCCACGGCATCAACGCCGATGCGCGCTTCGCACAGTTCCGCTTCACTGATACCGATCAGCGCAGCCAGATCGCGGGCATATTTCTTCGGATGTTTAACCTTAAGGGTGAGATAGTGCTGGTATATCGGATTCATCGTTCAGGCTCTCATGGCAATGCCCTGCGTGATGCAGGGCGACGGTTATCAAAAGTCGACGTTAACACCCAACTGGAAGGTGCGGCCTGGCATCACGGCCAGCGCCTGATCGTTGCGTTCCTGCTGGGTGGCGCTGGTCAGTTCACGGCTGCTGAGATAATCCCAGTATTTGCGATCGGTAATATTATAAAGTCCACCACTCAGCCTGACGTTGTGCGTAACGCGCCAGTAAGCGGTCATATCCACCATGCCATATCCTGGCACCCGCATATAATCGGTGCTGGAATCGCTCAGGCTGCTGCCGGTGTTGGCAAAGCTGTTGCGATTCGTGGCGCTGGCTTTTTTGCCTTTGACAAAGGTTGCGGTGACGGCGGCTCCGTAGCCGCGTGCCTCATCGTCCCAGGCGAGTCCGACAATGGCTTTCATCGGTGCAACGCTCTCCAGATCGATGTAGCGATCACCGAGGTAGCTCGACTTTGCCGCGCCCTGGGTATAGCCAAAGGCCAGATTTGCGCTCAGCCCCGCGACCTCGCTAAACCAGCTGCCGAAGTTCACTTTGCTGCTGATTTCAGCCCCATAGATGTAGGCTTTGTCACGGTTTTCTGCCTGATAGGTGGTGTAGATGTTGCTGGGTACATTGACAAACTTATCCGGATTCGCCGCCCGGCTGTAACGGGTAAAGGCGATGAAGTTTTTATAGTCGTTATAAAACGCAGCTGCATTAAACGTGACGCCTCTTGCCACCTGACCTTTTACGCCCCACTCGATGTTGTTGCTGGTTTCAGTTTTCAGGTCTGCATTGCCAATCAGCGCGTACTGCGCGGTACCGGCATAGCTGGAACCAAGGTTCCATGAGCCATAAAGCTGGGAGTCGTTGGGGAACTGCGCGCCACGGGTATATTGCAGATAAGTCATTAGCTCAGGCGTCAGATCGTACTCGAAAGCGATCGATGGCAAGACCTGGGTGTCGCTGTTTGGCGAACCATAAAGCGCTGAGACTTCGCTGGCGTCGAGCACGCTGCTGTTGGTGGTCAGCGTCGCCACATCGCGCGGTCGGGTATTCTGATAGGCCACACGTACCCCCGGCACGATGGCCGCCCGGTGTCCGTCAGCATCGAAGCTGATGCTATCCTGCAGATAACCGCCCAGGGTGTAACTGCGGCTGTTAGCCTGTGGCTGCATGATGGCGGTATAGGCGCTCGGCGTGGGTGACTGACGGAAAGGCCGTTCCGTGTCCACCAGACGCGCATTCAGCCCCGCGCTCAGTTCATGTCGCCCGATGTTTTTGAGCGCACGGGTGTCAACACCATAGCTGTCACTGTTGTAGTCGGAATAAACCGTTTGTCTGGCAGTGGCGCTTGATGGCATCCGGGTATTGTCATGGGCCTGGGTTTGCTGCCAGTAAATACGGGTCGTCAGGCTGTCGATCAGGTCATTGTAAGGGGTATATTCATCCGCCAGGCTGATGCCCCAGCGGCGGGTATCACTCTGCTGCTGTGCCTGACCCCATACGGTATTGCCGGTAGTGCTCCAGCTGTCGTAATGGCTGTGGTTAGTTTTATGATAGTAATCGACGGTTGCGCTGAGCTTGTGCGCATCATTGGGCTGCCAGATGCCGGAGGTCATAAAGGCGTCGGAGTGCCAGTTGGCCGGATAAGCATCGAGCGTATCGCTGTTGTTACGGGTCTGCTGTCCATCGCGGCGACTATAAACAAAAATCCCACGCAGCGTGTCATCGCCTGCCGCTGCAGTCATGCCGTTGTGCCAGCTGCGGCTGGATGAGTCATAGTCGCTTTGATAACCCAAAAAGGTAGGCTTGCCGGGATGCAGATAGTCGTCCGGGGATTTGTTACGGAATGAGACGTTACCGCCAATCGAGGTGTTCGGCTGATCCACTGCTGTGGCGCCCTTTTCGATCTCAATACGGCCAAACATATAAGGATCGATGTAATCGCGGCCAATGCCAAAGCTGTCGAGACCGGCGCGTCCCACATAGCTTCGGCCGGTGGCCTGCGGCAATGGAATGCCATCCACATCCAGACCGACGCGGTTGCTCTCCAGACCACGAATGTTGTAGCCGGTATACCCTGCCCGATCAAAGCCACTTTTCCCGGCTGAGGAACCGCCACTGCTGCCGGTGGCACTGATCAGCGGTTCATAGCGCATGATCGACCCAAAGTCAGTGGCGCCACGTTGTTGCAGATGGCTGGCAGAAAGCGTGGTTTTGCTGCCCGCCGTTTTTTTGATTTCCGGCGCCGTCACCGTCATTACCGGCTCGGCACTGCTGCCATAGCGGTCAGAGAGGGCTAGCGTGGCAGATTCACTGCCCGCAGCATACGTGCAGGTGGTATTGATGAAAGTGGCGAGCAACGCCAGTTGAGTCAGACGCGGTTGCATCAATCTCTGAAAACGTGGTGACATAGGCGCGAATTACCTGATTAATTGTTAGTATTCGCTCACTTGCTTGCTGGCAACGTAAAAACGGCTCTGTATAAACGCCGTGAAAAGTCAGAACATCATGCTGGTGTAATAATTATCGCCGGGAATTTAATGCAACTGATAATCATTATCAATATTATTTACATTTAGATATAAACCACAGCGCACAAATTGTTAACCCGAATGCATTGGCATTTATCAACACGTAAAGGAATAGAGTTATGGCGCAAAAACCTGTGGTTGTTATTCACTACTGTATGCAATGCAACTGGCTGATGCGGTCAGCATGGATGGCACAGGAACTTCTGCATACCTTCGCTGAGGATCTGGCGGAGGTGACGCTGAAACCGGGCACCGGCGGTGTTTTTGAGATTACGCTGGATGGGCATCTGCTGTGGGAACGTAAGCGGGATGGGGGTTTCCCTGATGCGACCACGCTGAAACAGCGTGTGCGCGATATCTGTTTCCCGGATCGTACGCTGGGTCACATCGACAAACACAAAACTGAAATCAGCTAAGTCCGCTATTCACTGTGGGTGATTTTTTCTGCCGCGTCGTGCAGCACCTTAACCAGCGTCTGCAGCGCGGCATCAGAGATATCTTCCTGCGACAGCCGGCAGTTCAAAGCGATTTTTAGCCCATGAATCGCCTGCTCAACAGCCGGAATGCTGCGGTTATTGACCAGAATCGCCAGCGCAGAGAGCCGGGTAATCAGACGGGTGACCGTTTCGCGGTTATCCGCTAACAGTGCCTCTCCCGCCGCCGTCAGGCGGTAGGCTTTACGCGTTGCCTGCGCATCCACAACCTGAATCACCTCCCTCTCTTCCAGCAGCGTCAGATTGGGGTAGATGATCCCCGGACTGGGCGAATACTCTCCCTTTGACAGATCCTCAACTGACTTGATCAGCTCATAGCCGTGCGCCGCATTCTGCGCCAGGAAATGAAGCATCAGCAGGCGAACCTCACTCGCTTCCAGCCTCTTTTCACGTCGTTTGCGTCGTCCGCTGCAACCGCCTGCGCGCGCAGTCTGATCGTCAGATGCAGTGGAAGTCGGGTACTGTTTCATGGCCTGCCCTGCGGGGAAGAAAGGGGGTTGATGGTAGTCCGCCGCCTGGCAAAACTCAATTACCAGAGCGGCTTACTTCTGATGCCAATAGGCTACCGCCCGCACGAAGTCGCTATCCAGGCCGCGCTGCACCGTGAAGTAGTCACACAGCGCTTTAACAAACTCCCCTTCGCCGGTCAGCCAGACAAAGTAATTTTCCGTCGGGATAGTGATCTGATCCAGCTGGGTAATCAGCTGGCTGAGCTGCGCTTTCTGCATCTGACCACTGCCAAGCCAGTTTGTCGTCAGATTAGCAGTATCAGATAAATAGTCGCGGCCCGTCGCTTCATCGGTAAAGGCATAGAGATGCAGCGCCTGCGCCCGGGCGTCACGCTGACGGCGCGCAAAGGCAGGCAGCCCGGTTTCGTCGCAGACGTAAAGCTGGAATGCGTAATCGGTCGGCACCACCAGCGAACCGCGTGGCCCACCGACAATTAATTGATCGCCAACCTGCGCCTGAGTTGCCCAGTCACTGGCTACGCCCTGCTGATGAATATAAAAATCGAGGGTCAGTGAAGACTCACCATCGAATTCCAGCGGCGTGTAGTCGCGCGCCTGCGGTCGTAAACCTTCGGGCCAGACAATCCCCGCCTCAGTAATGTGTGGCAGAACCAGTTCAGCCCCTTCAACTGAAGGGAAAAACACCTTGATGTGGTCATCAAAGCCCGGAGACGTAAAGCCTGCCAGATCGCTACCGCTGAATCGGATACGCCAGAATTTACCGGCAATGTTAGTTTTACTCGCGACCTGGATATGGCGGAAACGCAGTTCATTACGGACGCGCTGCGGTGCACGCTGATTGGCTGATGTCGTCAAAATCTCTCTCCTGAAACAGGGTGTATGCCCGCAATTCACGGGCATGCTGGCCATGATTAAACAATAATTGAATAACAATCATTCTCACCTTAAGCCGCAAGATTAGCTATGATATATCTTCATCACAAGAACGAAAAATGCGATTCTGCGGCTAAAGATATATTTTATACATATTGAGATGTGCGTAACGCAGGCGGAGAGCGGCCTGAATAAGAGAGATCAGAGGGAGGTAAGCAGCCGGCGCGGCGCGTTTACGCAGGCAGACAAGGCTGAGGCTGTCCGGCTCCTGACGAGCCGGCAATTTTGCGCCGCTGAGTGTGGCAGCGCACCAACACTTACCGTGTGTCGTTGGATCCGGAGAGGGAAGAGTTACTGCTGGTGTGTTCCGGCAACTCACCGTCTCCCAGAATTTCATGCTGAGAGATCTGAGAGTGCGGATGCAATCCGGCAGGCGGTGAGAAAGGTTCAGCCTGCTGCGCCATCGCCATGACAGGCAATGCCAGAATCAGTGAAATTATTACGCGTCGCATAGTTGTCTTCGTTTGTCGTTTTGGCCAGAAACGGCCTGAAATGCAGATGAATGTTCCAGCCCCATCACAGATCTACGATGATTAAGGTATGACAGGGTTTCGGGAGAAGATTTTACGCCAGACTAGCGAGTTATTTTATAGAATCGTGCGGTTTGTCACGGTTTACCGCACGAAAGATGCATTACCAGGGCCACACGCGCTGCGCTACTGGCTACGCCTGCATCACCGGAATAGAAAATACGCCGCTCAGCCAGTCGGACTGACAATGCGCAAAATCGAGACGCAGTAAATCTTTACCCTGACGCCGTGACACACCCATTTTTGGCAGATGCTGATAGTAGATGTCTTCAATAAAGCGCGTTAGCTGTTCCGGCCTGCCGCTCCAGCGGATCAACGCATAGTGACCTCGAATCTCGCTCCAGCTGGCGGTGTTGTCGCCTAGCAACCCGGCATGTTGTGGCTCCAGCGCCTGAAACAGGCTAATATTTTGCTGGTCAGCAGAACTATGGCCGGGGCCATATTGAAAGCCTAACCAGCCCTGCGTTGCGTGGCTGCCCGCCCGCGCAACCAGTTGCCGCGCCTGCTCAGCGACACGGTGATCGTGATCGGCGATATAATCACCAAACTTACACTCCCATTCCAGCGTCTCTCCGCACAGGTGAAGTTCTTCCTCGCGTTCCACCAGCGTTGGGTGCTCAACTGGCGATCGCACCAAAATGCGGCCATGAAAGTTTTTAACCGGCAAATGAGGAATACGGCGAAATGCACCCGGCGTCAGCGAAAAGTGACCTTTAAATACCCGGGTAAAATTTTGCTGGTTGTCGAAACCAAAACGTACGGCAATATCGATCAGTGTCATGCGCGTCAGACGCAGCGCCATGGCGGCCATTGTCAGACGCCGTTTACGGGTATAGGCCGCCAGTGTCTGTCCGGTCGTCTCTTTGAACATGCGCTGCATGTGCCATTTGGAATAACCTGATTTAAGGGTGATTTGATCGATATTGATATCGTCGGTGAGATTGGCTTCTATCCACTCGACCAGATCGTTGATGTGCTGTTTTTTAATGGCCTGACTGAGCATGATGGCGATTTACGACGCGGGTTAGGACTGGGATTTTCGTTACAAAAGCATAACAAAGATCGCGAATCGGTGTAAGGAATGGGTAAGGAGCGCACGCCAGTTCGGAGCGATTCCGCATTAATTGCTTAGCTTACTAACTAAAAAAGAGTGACTGACGCCAGCCTTCTGATTATTTGCACAGTTTAGACTGGAAGCGGTGAGATCGCGCCTGCCAGCTATCAGAATTTACCGACGTCATGTCCAGACAGTTCACAAACTTAAAGTGATGGGAGCGTACGCCTGGAGTAAAACAGCGCGGGTCACGGATGGCCCGCGCTGAGCCTGCCGGGGATTGCGTCTGTGCGGAAGGCGTATGTTCCCTGAGCCTGTTCTGGCCTCTGCCAGACAGTTAGTGGCTGCGCATACCTGCTGCTGTCATCATCATGCGGAACAGTGAGGCGACCACGCCCAGCGCCAGCACGCTGGCGGCATAGATACACACCAGCCACATCACACGCTTCCACCACGGCGCTTTCGTTTCTTCATTGTGGTCTTTCATGCTGCTGAGGCTTTTCATATCAATGATATCCTGCGTCTGCTTTGATTTTTCCACGGAACACGTAGTAGCTCCAGAAGGTGTAGCCCAGAATCATCGGAATAATCAGCAGGCTACCCACCAGCATAAAGGCCTGGCTCTGTGGCGGTGATGCGGCAGCCCAGATGGTGACTGATGGCGGAATAATGTTTGGCCAGATACTGATGCCCAACCCCGAGAAGCCCAGGAAGATCAGCGCCAGCGTCAACAGGAACGGTGAATAATGCGCTTCGCGTTTAATGGCACGCACAATGCCCCATGAACAGAGCAGCACCAGCACCGGAACCGGCAGAAACAGAAACAGGTTTGGCTTGCTGAACCAGCGATGAGCGATATCGGCATGGGCAAATGGCGTCCACAGGCTAACGATGCCGATTATCACTAACAGCGCCATCACCAGCGGTGTGGCCAGCGCAGACATTTTACGGTGCAGCTCATTTTCGGTCTTCATGATAAGCCAGGTGCAGCCCAGCAACGCATAGGCAACAACCAGACCCACGCCGCAGAACAGCGGGAACGGTGCCAGCCAGTCCATTGCGGAACCGGCGAAACGGCGTCCCTCGACCGGAATGCCATCCAGCAATGCCCCGACTGCCACACCCTGACTAAAGGTGGCGATGATCGAACCGGCTATAAACGACTTGTCCCAGAATGCCCGATGGCCTTCAACTGCCTTGAAGCGGAACTCAAAGGCAACACCACGGAAAATCAGGCCAATCAGCATGGCGGTCAGCGGTATCGACAGCGCATCTGCGATTACTGCATAGGCCAATGGAAATGCACCAAACAGGCCTGCGCCGCCCAGAACCAGCCAGGTTTCATTACCATCCCAGACCGGCGCGACGGTGTTAACCATCATGTCGCGCTCACCCGCATCTTTATTAAACGGAAACAGCAGACCAATACCCAGGTCGAAACCGTCCATCACGATGTACATCAGGGTTGCGAAGACGATAATCACAAACCAGATAACGGAATAATCGATCATCTTAGTGGTCTCCATCCTTAAAGGTGGCAGCCGAAAGCGGACGCGCCGGTGTTTTCTTCTGACCAGGTCCACCCTCTTCGGTGATATGGCCTTCGCCGACAACCGGTCCGTGCTTAATCAGGCGCATCATGTAGTGATATCCCACTCCGAACACTGAGCTGTAGACCAGAATAAAGGCCAGCAGGCTGATGCTCATATGCATGTCGCCATGTGCCGAGACCGCATCGAGGGTGCGCTGCACGCCATAAACTACCCATGGCTGACGACCGATTTCGGTGGTAAACCAGCCAGCCAGAATCGCAATCAGCCCCGATGGCCCCATCAACAGGGCAAACCACAGGAAAGGACGCGACTCATAGAGACGTCCTTTGAAACGCAGCCACAGGCTGACCACGCCCAGCGTAATCATCAGCAGGCCCAACGCCACCATCACGCGGAAGGACCAGAAAATCACCGTGGAATTGGGTCTGTCCTCTTTCGGGAACGACTTGAGCGCCGGAACCTGTTTGTCCAGGCTGTGCGTCAGAATCAGGCTGCCGAGATAAGGGACTTCCAGCGCATATTTGGTGCGCTCCTGCTCCATATCGGGAATCCCGAACAGGATCAGCGGGGTGGCTTCACCCGGCGGGTTTTCCCAATGTCCTTCAATCGCCGCGATTTTGGCGGGTTGATGCTCCAGGGTGTTCAGACCATGCGCATCACCAATCATCGCCTGAATCGGCGCGACAATCAGCGCCATCCACAATGCCATTGAGAACATCCTGCGGATGGCGGGGTTGTTATTCCCCTTCAGCAGATGCCAGGCCGCCGACGATCCTACAAAGAAGGCGCTCGCCAGGAAAGCCGCCACCGACATATGGAACAAGCGGTAAGGGAAAGAGGGATTGAAGACGATTTTGAACCAGTCCTGCGGAACCACGATGCCATTCTCGATGATGAAGCCCTGAGGCGTCTGCATCCAGCTGTTAGAGGCGAGTATCCAGAAGGTCGAAATCAGCGTGCCGAGAGCGACCATACAGGTGGCAAAGAAGTGCAGTCCGGGACCCACACGATTCCAGCCAAACAGCATCACGCCCAGGAAGCCCGCTTCCAGGAAGAACGCCGTCAGCACTTCATACGTCAGCAGCGGACCGGTGATGCTGCCAGCAAACTCCGAGAAGCCGCTCCAGTTGGTCCCGAACTGATAAGCCATGACCAGGCCTGATACCACACCCATACCGAAGTTAACGGCAAAAATTTTCGACCAGAAATGGTAGAGATCGCGATAGGTGTGATCGCGGGTTTTAAGCCACATACCCTCGAGTACAGCCAGAAAGCTGGCGAGACCGATGGTGATGGCGGGAAAGATAATATGGAAGGAAACAGTAAATGCGAACTGAATCCTGGCCAGATGAAAGGCATCTAATCCGAACATTGCTTACCTCTTTGCCACATAGAACACTATGTATTTACTTATAATTAACAACCTGAGCTTGATGCGCTGAATTCTCTGCGCTTATTGAAATTCCCGCGGCAAATGTAAAACCATTCGCGACGAGGAAAAAGAAACAGTGGAGTTAATGAAAACTATAACAGTCTTTTTTGATTTTTATCATTGTTTTTGGTGGGGATTTTTTATTTAAAAACAAGGCATGAAGGTTAATCATAGTGTGCTTATGTGTCGTTATTGTTACGGTAATTGCCACTTTAAAAATAGAGTGAGCTAAAGCAAATCCTGTCTGAAAAACACCTACAACGGGCTGTTTTCAGGCACTATTTCATAGTAATCCCTGATAACAAAAAGGGTAAAAATGAGGTTACAGCAATTAAATAGGCTTATTTTTTAACAGGTTAAAAGCGTAAATTATCACCTCTGCCGTGTTGTTTTCTTTTTTGTTTTACCCATACCAATCCCGCGATGAAATCTGACGTAATAAATTGACAACGGCGCAGTTAAGCCGCCCTTAAAAATGTTAATAAAATGAGTCAAAAATCAGGTTTGGATTAACTGGTTACTCCAGGCAGTCGATTATTATTGGCCAGAGACTGACAAAACGATTTAATAAGCAGTAATGGTGCGAAAAGCCGCCGGGTTTATTTGCACCATCGTTACATAATTGCGATGCCGGAGAGTCAGACGACAGAAAAGCGGGGTCAGAAATTTTCCGGAAAGGTTACACATGCCACCACATTCTGACGGCTGATGCGAAAATCATTTTACTCTACTGCGGATTTAGGGCGCTGTGACAGAATCCTTCCCAGGTTCAGCTCCAGCCAGTCCGCCAGCCCCACAACCTGTTCGCCAACTTCGCGACCAAGCGGGGTCAGGCGATATTCCACGTGCGGCGGTACCACATCGTAGGCGATACGCTGCACGAAGCCATCTTCTTCCAGGTAACGCAGATTCTGCGCCAGCATCCGTTCGCTGACGCCACCGACCGCCCGGCGCAATGCACTAAAGCGCAGTGTCTGGTCCTGCAGGGCCAGTAAAATCAGTACGCTCCAGCGGCTCGTCACACGTTTCAATACGTCACGCGACGGGCAATTGACGTTGAGCAACTCACCACGACTAAATTTTTCACTCAATTTTTCAGACATTTAACTTGCACGCTCCAAACTAACAATTCTGTAAGTACTTACTAAAAATTAGTTTATACCCTAATCTGAATCTCACCAATAGTCAGATAGTCGGAGTATTAACATGATTGCAGTAACAGGTGCCACCGGCCAGCTGGGCCGTTTCGTGATCGATGCATTACTGAAAAAAGTTCCGGCGGCAGAAATCGTCGCCGCGGTTCGTACACCCGCCAAAGCGGCTGATCTGGCGGCGCTGGGTGTCATTGTCCGCCAGGCCGATTACAGTCAGCCAGAGACGCTGGAGGCCGCTTTTGCAGGTGTGGACAAACTGCTGCTGATCTCCGGCAGTGAAGTTGGCCAGCGCGAAATGCAGCATAAAGCCGTTATTGAGGCTGCACGTGCGGCGGGCGTGGGCTTTATCGCCTACACCAGTCTACTGCATGCCGATACTTCACCGCTGGGCCTGGGCGTTGAACACCGCGCGACAGAAGCGCTGCTCAAAACCTCTGGAATCCCGTTCGCCCTGCTGCGTAACGGCTGGTACAGCGAGAACTATGCAGCCAGCATTCCACCGGCACTGGCACATCATGCGTTTATCGGCGCGGCGGGTGAAGGCCGCATCGCCTCGGCAGCCCGTCAGGATTACGCTGAAGCGGCAGCTGAAGTGATGACCCGTGCGGATCAGGCGGGCAAAGTATATGAACTGGCAGGTGATGACAGCTACACGCTTGCACAGTTTGCGGCAGAAATTGCCGCACAGAGTGGCGAGAAGGTCGATTACGTTAATCTGTCCCAAAGTGACTTTGCCGCAGCGCTGAAAAACGCAGGTCTGCCAGAGGGACTGGCGGAGATGCTGGCGGATTCAGATGCCGGTGCAGAAAAAGGCGGTTTGTTTGATGATTCCCGTCAGTTGAGTACACTGATTGGTCGCCCGACCACCACCTGGCAGGCAGTCATTCGCACGGCGCTGGCGAATCAATAATTCTGTCATTCTCCGAGCGGGCAACCAGGCCCGCTCATCTCCCTCGCCTGTCCGACCTTCCGTTACGTATGCCACTTTCTGCACCCTTTTGCAGCTACGATTTCTTTTACAAAATGTAAACAGAAGCCCGTTTTCTTCAGGTTAAATTTTTTATTCATGGCGCTAAGAGATTCATCTGAAATGCGTTTTTTGTAGACACTGTTATATTTGGTTGAATTGTCTGGAATTTATTCAAAAACCTCGATTAATCGACAATTTTTATTGGGTTCATAGATATTCTGCATTGTTGTTCCATCGGATGAGAGGTCTATAATTTGTCCTTTGTGCAACCATGACCGCTCAGGAGGCCGCTATTAATACTTATCGCCAGCAACAAAATGCACTTGAAGAGGTTCGTGCCGGGGCGGAAGTTGAGTATCAATACGATCCCCATGAACTGAAACTGGATCGCATGCAGGATTCTGAGCCGGAGCCGGAGTTGATTGAAGGCTTACCGGCTCCAGATGCGTTGACACCTGCCGATCGTTATCTGGAACTGTTCGAACATGTCCAGATGTCGCGAATTTTTGAGGACAGTAAAACCTTCCCCGATTGTTCGCCCAAGTACGATCCGCTGGATGTGCTGATGCGCTATCGTCGACAGAAACGCAGCAGTGATTTCGACCTGTCGCGTTTTGTCGCCGATCACTTTTATCTGCCTGGCGTAAACGAAAGCTTTTATGTCTCCAACCCGGATAAATCGCTCAATGAGCATATCGACGATCTGTGGCCGGTTTTAACCAAAATGCCGCAGCAGCATATGCCGCACTCGTCGCTGCTGCCGTTACCGAAACCCTATGTGGTGCCAGGCGGACGCTTTGGCGAAACCTACTACTGGGATTCCTACTTCACCATGCTCGGCCTGGCAGAATCGGGCCGAGATGATCTGCTGCGTCACATGGCGGATAACTTCGCCTGGCTTATCGACAACTACGGTCATGTTCCAAACGGTAACCGCACTTACTATCTCAGCCGCTCTCAGCCGCCGGTGTTTGCCCTGATGGTGGAGCTATTCGAAGAAGATGGCGTGCGCGGTGCAAAGCGCTATCAGGAACAGCTAATGAAGGAGTATCAGTTCTGGATGGACGGTGCCGGTTCATTAATGCCGAACCAGGCTTATCGTCACGTGGTTCGGATGCCAAACGGTTCGCTGCTAAACCGATACTGGGATGACCGCGATACGCCGCGTGATGAGTCGTGGATCGAGGATGTGGAAACCGCTCGCGAGTCTAAACGTCCGGCCAGTGAAGTCTATCGAGACCTGCGTGCAGGCGCAGAGTCGGGCTGGGATTACTCGTCGCGCTGGCTGCGTAACCCAAAACGGCTTTCGAGCATCCGTACGACGCAGTTTATTCCTGTTGATTTGAACTCATTCCTGTACAAGCTTGAGCTGATGATCGCCACATTGTCGCACGCCAAAGGTGAAGAGCTGACAGCACTGGCGTGGCAGAAAAAAGCGGAAGCTCGCAAACGTGCCATCACCCGTTATCTGTGGGATAGCACCGCAGGCGTGTTTCGTGATTATGACTGGCGTCGTGAGCGTTTCGGTGCGTTTACCGTTGCCTCTGTGGTTCCGCTGTTTGTAGGTCTGGCGACGCCACACCAGGCACACCTGCAGGCGATCTCTTTACGTCACCTGCTGCTGAGCAACGGTGGTCTGCTGACCTCAATGGTTGAGAGTGGTGAGCAGTGGGATCGACCCAATGGCTGGGCACCGATGCAGTGGATGGCGATCGTCGGCCTCAATAACTACGGTGAAGAGACACTGGCGAGTGAAGTGGCGGTAAACTGGCTCAACACGGTGAACAATTTCTATCAGTTGCATCATAAACTGGTCGAAAAATATGACATCAGTGGCGATCGCGCCCGTCCAGGCGGCGGCGGTGAATACCCGTTACAGGATGGCTTCGGCTGGACAAATGGCGTTACCCGCAAACTGATGACGATGTATGGGCATTTAATGGCTGACTGAGTATCGCAGCCTGTAAACCTTTAAAACGCAAAAAGCCGGGTTATCCCGGCTTTTTCATGTTTCATACAGGCTATTCAGCGCTACTTCTTCGCTTCAGTGCCTGGTTGGGACGCACGTTGCAGGAACTTCTGTGTCACTTCAGGCAGGTGCTGCTGCAACCACTCCGCCATCGCCACTTCCTGGTCACGGATCTCACTAAGTACGCGTACGCCCTGAGCATCACCGACCTGCTCAGCCGCGGCGATCAGGCTGGTGTAGCTGGCGATCTCGGCATTCTCGAATACATAGCCACTGATGGCGCCCTTCACCACTTCATCTGAGTTAAACATGCCCCCCACGGCCTGGCCGGTGGCTGCCATTTTGCCCATCGCATCTTTCATTACGGAGTGATCGATACCGTGGCTATCGAGCAGTTGCTCCAGCAGAGTCAGCTGATGTTTAGTTTCATCCAGATGTTGCGCCAGACGCTGTTCCAGCGCCGGATAGTGTTCAAGACGACCTGACATCTTGCTCAGCATGCTTTCTGCTTGTTTTTCCATCGCATGCGCATCGCGCAGCCAGTCGTGATAATGTTCAATCGCAGTCATGTGTTACTCCTTAAGAGACGGTAATAGACTCGGCTACCGAGGTGAGCTTCTCATCCGTTTGCTTCTCTTCATTCAGGGTGGCTTCCAGTAACTGCGCGGCTTTGGTGTAACCCAGCTTCAGCGCCAGCGCCTGCAGCGTACCGTAGGTGGCAATCTCATAATGCTCCACTTTCTGCGCTGCACCGACCAGCCCCTGATCGCGAATCTCACCTTTCTCAACTGAGTCGATAATTTCCTGCGCTTCTTCAACCAGACCTTCCAGCGCATGGCATTTCATTCGTTTAATTTTGACTTCAGGTGTTACTTCCACCAGTTCGTCGAGTCGTTCAATCTGAGCACGGGTCTCTTCCAGATGCTGATTAAACGCAGCGATAAGATTTTCGTCAGTGGCTGCACGCGCCATTTTAGGCAAGGCACGGGTTATCTGTTTCTCAGCGCTGTATACATCGGATAAGTCGTGGATAAACAGGTCGTTTAACGTTTTCACTGTCATAAGATAGCCTCATTGGTTAAAAAGCTGGGTCGGTAATAACGCAACGCCAGTCATATCGTTGACACCTGAAAATTCTAGTGGAGATTTTTAATATCACACACTGTGTCAGTGTGAATTGAAGATAAAAGTAGCATGTGAAATGCATTTTCCTTTTTACAGCAATATGTTAGCTAAAAAATGTTTTTTATGGTTGCGGCTTCGCTAATAGTATTGAGATTGTACAAAGCGATAAAATTTTGTATAAATTTTTAGAATAAATGCACTAAAACTGTGCCAGTTAAATGTTACCTGTACAGGGTTTTATTAAACTGCATAACTTCAGACTTTCATAAATAAAGAACCGGAAGGGATACCCCATCCGGTTCAATTAATAATCACTGGCACTATCAATGATTGAGCACCGACATAATTCAGCAGGTAATTATCTTGCAGGAAAATCAAACAGATTCTGTCTAGCCCGGCAGACGAATTAAACTGCTGTCACAGCAGCATCAAAGGCGCTTAGCTCCGGCGGCTAACCTTACCTCCCTTGCGCCCCGCTTCAATGGCACGTTCAGGATCGTTTTTGAAATTCCCACCGCTTTTCTGACCGCCTTTGCGCCCGGCTTCAGCAGCACGTTCTTTGTCGGCTGCAAAGTTTCCGGCTCCGCCGCGATATTGAGTCATTCTGTGTTCCTCTTTGAATTTAAAATTAGAATTGTCACAGTTAACGCTTCATCAGACCGATTCAGCAACCTAAATGTAGACAGAACATCGGGCCGATCAAGTACCAAAAATAAAAAACCCGTCACGGTTCTTAATTATTGGTGGCACTAGCCTTACCAATGGCAATAACGCAATTCAACTCTCGCTCTTTTGCATTCAAAAAAAGAGCGTCGGCGCGAAACCTTTATAACGAAAATCGCCGCGCCCTATTAATCGTTCATTTTCAAAAAATGTACAATTAAAAAATTATAAGCGAAGCGCTAAATAGGATAATGCGGCCCTGTTTTCACTACGAAAATAAGCGAAGCGTAAGGTATTGATCGCATCGTGTGTAAACAATCGATAGTGATCAATAAATAATCGATAATCATGAATTAGAAAAATTTTTAATCTGAATGAAACTCCAGGCTTATCTCTTTTTTTTCAGAATAAACGAAGCGGTAAAAAGAGGGAGTTTGCTGCAGGAAGTCAGGATTTAGGATTAGTACTAAAAAGTGTTTTCTGTCAGAGTGCGCAAACATCCTCCGCGCTGGAAAAGGGTGTGGTACAAAAATAAGGGTGTAAATGAGGCATGTGAGGAGAAGCGTTTTGCCCTGACGGCTTGTAAAAAATCTGTCCGGCTAAGCAGAGTTGTGGCGTCAGAAAGAATCAGGCAAGGAGGGATCGAAGGCTACACCGCGCTTGCCATTCTTTTTAATGCGATACATCGCCTCATCGGCGCGCGCGAGTGCGGTATCAAAATCATCTGTTCCCTGCACCTGTGACACCCCCACTGAAGCGCCTATCAGAGCATGGCCATTGGCCATGTCGAAAGGTGTAAGCACCGCATCAAGGCAAGCTTGCGCAAGCTGCCTGACCTGCGGATGATCCAGTGCAAGGGGCATTAACAGGACAAATTCATCGCCGCCGAGCCGGCCAATAATCACCTCTGCCGGAGAGAGTTGAGTCAGTCGCTGACTTAACTGGATCAGCACGTCATCACCGCTGCGATGCCCCAGGGTGTCGTTGACGTGTTTAAAATTATCCAGGTCAAGAAAGATAACGCAAAGCGGTCCCTGCGCTTTCATTTCACAGAAATAATTTTGCAAGGCATGGCGATTGTTGAGCAGCGTAAGTGGATCGTGCAGCGCCAGCATGGCGAGCTGCTCTTCATATTGTTTCTCTTTAGTCATATCGATGTGAGTGCCGATCACTTTGACCGGCTCGCCATGGGCATCCCACTCGCTCACCCGGCCCCGATCCAACACCCAGGTAATACTGCCATTTTTAGCAATCATGCGGTGGAGTGCCTCATAGTAAGGCGCTTTCCCGATGATGTGATCGTTAAATGCCTGTAAAACCTCGGCGGCATCATCGGGATGCAGGCTCTCTTTCCATGATTCGAAGTTGGCGTCGCTTTCTTTCGGCTGAAAGCCCAGCATCGCGCCCCAGCGCCGGTTGAAGATCACCAGTTTGCCGCTAGGAATATCAAGCTGCCACAGGAACAGCCCGGTGCCATCCAGTGCCGCGTTGAGTTTTGTGCGAGCATCATGCGCTATACGCTTGAGACGCGCATTGTGCTTTTTCAGGTTCTGTATCTGCAGGCGTAGCGCTTCTTCTGACATGACCGTAAGAGAGCTGGAAAAAGGGTTATTGTGCCTGTCAGACTGATTCTGTAAAGCGTGGCTTATAAAACACGATTAGTCGCGCTCAATTGCAGGCTGGGCAGGATATCAGGCGGCAACATTCTGGCAACGCAGCACAGAGCCGGGGCGGCAAATTGATTTCGCCGTGAAATCTGTTTGCATTGCTACAGACTTGTAAGGGGGAATACGCTGGGCAGAGGTGAAATTCGGAAATTTCGGGGAGGTGGCGAGTCTGTCGAACCTTCGATAACGGGGTCGCGCCAGAATGGCTTTGTTGAATAAATAGAACTTTTGGCCATAGTCAGGATCGGATCACCGCACGCCTGGTCCTGCAGCGATATCACGTGGCAAAACAAACGTTCAAAATCACCAACCGGGCTACCTGCAATAAGGCGCTCATCAATCGGGGCTCACTGACATGCTGGCCTGATGAGTCGGCTATTCAGGCCTGGTATGACGAGTTCAACACATCCTCACATGGTCCTCCGCAACGTTATTCTGAGCTCGCTATTGCTACCGTACTGATGCTCAAACGCGTTTTTCGCCTCACGCTGCGCGGCGCGCAGAGATGCCAGAAAGTGGGCGGATTGCCTGAGGAAGTCAGTGATGGGGGCGCTTTTATCTAAATCCGATTTATTCAACAAAGCGGCGTGAAGCTGTTTCGTGCTGGCCTTTGGCCTCAATTTTACGCAGAGGAAGAAGTAGGTCACGAGTGGTTAGCTTCGTAATATCTTTTGAACCAGGGACCGGGAAAAGATGATTGATGAGGCTGTTTAAACTGGTTCACTATGCTGAGGTATCCACCGCTCACTGACCAACTTTTTTTGTGCCAATCGTGCTACAGCTTCAAACGTAAAATCTCCACGCTCTTCAGCCTTTTTTGTCGAAGTAGGTATATCCAATGGCTAACAAATATTTCATCTCTAAGGCGTGTACGAGCTTCTGCGAGTGATACGCAAGGTGAAGTGCCAATTGAGAAGACTTTTTCCTTATCATCATAGCGATAAGCAGATTGGCAGTATTTAGTGCCGTTGGGATGAATAAGAAGATACCGGCCTTTACCATCTGATAGCTTGATCTGCTTGTCGGAGGGCTTGGCGTTTTTTACAGCAATATCCGTTAGCGCATGGCGAGCCTCCGGTGAGGTAGATCTGGGTGAAAAACTCATCGAACTGAGTTTACCCACTCTATTACCAACAAAAAGTGGTGACTGCCAGTGTATTTTAATGAACAGAAGTGAACATGAAGAATGGGGTAACATGTTGACTTTATAAAGCAAAACGGACGCAAAAGGGCGTCCGCTTCTGAATGGTTGGTGCCCGAACCCGGAATCGAACCAGGGACACGGGGATTTTCAATCCCCTGCTCTACCGACTGAGCTATTCGGGCAACGGGGCGCATTAAACCAAAGCGGCCCGGCAGCGTCAAACGCTTTTCACCAAAATCAAAACGACTGACCGCTTTTCCACCAACTCAAATACCGGGTTTGATCTGGCGCAATACCCTACGGCTGGCCGGATAAATTTTAGTCAGAAGGCAGCCAGAACCTGCATTGTGCCGCGATATTGCCGATATATGTGGCGAGGCCAACACTAATAATAAGGATCGCCATGTTTTCCACCATTACATCTGGTATTGCTTCACGCCACCGCTGGCAGAAGCGATCGCACTCAGCCGCCACGCTGAGCTCACTCAACGGCTCCATCGCCATGATTGAATTCTGCCCCGATGGCACCATTCTCAGCGCTAATGCGCTGTTTCTGGCGCGCATGGGCTACACCCTGGCGGAGATTGAGGGCCAGCATCACAGCCTGTTTTGTACCCCGCAACAGCTTCAGTCGCGGGAGTATCAGGATTTTTAGCTGCGGCTTAACCGGGGCGAAAGCTTCAGCAATAAGTTTCTGCGTATGGCGAAAAACAGCCGTCCGGTATGGCTGGAAGCCAACTATGTGCCGGTGCAGAACCGACATGGCCGGGTGATTAAAATCGTCAAACTGGCCACCGACATCACCGATCATATCAACGACGCGCAGGAGCAGCGTGCCATCACCACCGCCATTGAACGATCAATGGCGGTGGTCGCTTTTAACCTCAAAGGCGAGGTGCTGAAAGCCAATAACAATTTCCTGAAAACCATGGGCTACCGTCGTGAGGAGGTAGAGGGTATTCACCACAGTCGTTTCTGCTCGCAGGCGCTGCGCGACAGCCGCGAATATAGTGAGTTCTGGCAGCAGCTGAACCGGGGGGAATTTGTCTCTGGTCAGTTTCCCAGAGTCAACAAAAAGGGCGAGACGGTCTGGCTGCGCGCCACCTACAACCCGGTGTTTGATGAACAGGGCCGGCTCTACAAAATCGTGAAATTCGCCACTGATGTGACCGCACAGGTGGAAAAGAATCAACAGGAGCATGATGCGGCTCAACAGGCTTATCACACCGCGCTGCAAACGGATCACAGTACAAAGCTGGGTGCCGATGTTATCGCCAGCAGCGTGCAGACCATGAATGCCCTGGCGGGCGAACTGCAGGGAATCTCCGGTGATATCACCGGCCTGAGTGAATCCTCAGATCGTATCGGCGCGATTGTGGAAGGTATCCGCCGGATAGCCGATCAGACTAACCTGCTGGCGCTGAATGCCGCCATTGAAGCAGCGCGCGCCGGAACCCATGGCCGCAGTTTTGCGGTGGTGGCTAACGAAGTCCGCACGCTGGCGGCCAACATTAACCGCGCCACCACAGACATTGAAAATCGGGTACAGCAAAACCATCTGCTGGCGAACCGGGCACTGAAAGGAATTGAGTCGAACCTGAAGCGCGCCGATCAGGGCGTGCAACTGGCCCAGGAAGCGGGCGGCGTGATTGCGGACATCCGTGAAGGCGCAACGGACGTGGTGCGCGCCATTGGCCAGGTGACTAAAACGCTTAAAATCTGACGCTCTGTGGGGGCAATCGCCCCCTTTTAAGGGGTTGCCTGAACCGGCGCGTCTGGCGTCGACGGGATAAAGATATGGTCCAGAATATCCCGCATCACTGGCGCTGCCGTTACCCCTTCCCCGCCACCATTCTCCAGAATCAACGCCACCGCCACTTTCGGCTCATTAAAGGGCGCAAAAGCGGTATAAAAAATATGGTCACGCAGTCGCACCGGGATCATTTTCGCGTTATAGGTCTGGTTCTGACGCAGGCTGAACACTTGCGAAGTCCCACTTTTCGCGGCGATGCCATAGGGTGCCGTATGGAAATATTTATATCCGGTGCCGTTGGGCGCGTTCGCCATGCCAAACATCGCGTGCCGCACCAGCGACCAGTACGGTGAATGTGGGTCGCCAATCTGCGTCTCGCGCTGCTGCGGATGGTAGTTCTCCACCAGGTTGCCGCGCTGGGTTTTCTCCAGCAGATGGGGGGCAATCACCCGCCCATTGTTGATCAGCGCCACCATCGCTTTTACCATCTGAATCGGCGTTGCAATCCAGTAGCCCTGACCAATGCCGACTGAAACCGTATCGCCCTGATACCAGGGTTTCTTATGCACTTTCTGCTTCCACGCTCGGCTCGGCAGTAAACCGTTGTACTCCTCATTTAGGTCGATACCGGTCAATTTGCCATAGCCAAACTGACTGAGCAGAGTATGAATCCGATCAATGCCCATCATAAACGCCACTTGATAGAAAAAGGTGTCAGCGGACTCTTCAATGGCCCGGGTCACATCCAGCATGCCGTGCCCGGTTTTCTTCCAGTCGCGATAGCGCCGGTCAGTGCCTGGCAGCGTCCAGGTGGGCGCGCCAAAGAATTGCGACTGTGGCGTAATCACATGGGTCAGCAGCGCCGACATCGCCATGTAAGGCTTCACCGTTGAGGCGGGCGGATAAAGTCCCTGCGTGACGCGGTTGATCAGCGGCAGGTCTTTATCCTGTAACAGCTTTTTGTAGGCCTGATAGCTGATGCCTTTCACAAATGGATTGGGGTCGTAGCTGGGGCTGGAGACCATCGCCAGCACGGAGCCGTCGTGCGGATCTTCAATCAGCAGCGCCGCACGCTGTCCCGCCAGTCGGCTCTCCACATACTGTTGCAGGTGCAGATCCAGCGTCAGCGTCAGGTTCTTACCCGCGACCGGCGGCACCTCTTTCAACACCCGTACAATGCGGCCATGGTTATCCACTTCCACTTCCTGATAACCCGGCTTGCCATGCAGCAGCGCTTCGTAAAAACCCTCAATCCCCTGCTTACCAATGTTGTGATCTGCCGCATAGCTTTCGGCGATACCCTCAGCATTTAGCCGTTTGTAGTCGCTATCATTGATTTTCGACACATAACCGATGACGTGCGCCAGATCCGCGCCATAGGGATATTCACGATCCTGGTAGGTTTCAATGCTGGCGCCGGTAAAGTGAAACTGATTGACCGCAAAGCGGGCGACCTGCTCTTCGCTCAGCTCCTCTTTCAGCACCACCGGCTTGAAACGGCTGGTCTGCTTCAGCGCATGGCGAAAGGTATCAATCTCGTCGGGCGTCAGATTAACGATCGGCGTCAGCGCCCGCAGCGTAGCGTCCATATCGGCGATTTTGTAAGGCGTCAGCGTAATGGCATACCAGCTGACATTACGCACCAGCGGAATGCCGTTGCGGTCATATATCAGCCCACGCGTCGGGGCGATGGGGATCATCTTGATGTCGTTCTGATTGGAGCGTGTCTGATAGTAGCCATGGTCACGTACCTGTAAGCGAAAAAGGTTTATGCCAAGAATGGTGAAACAGATACAGACCAGAGCAAAGGCTATCGCGGCGCGGCGGGCAAACAGCTTCTCTTCAGCTTCGAAGTTACGAAAGTTCATCAGGGGGCAAGATCAGGCGATTAATTATTATCGGTTGTTGCACACCATGATAAAGCGCGAACATAGCCGTACCAGCGCGAAGATGCACAAGCCTGAGCAAAAGTGTGTCATTTGATGTGAATGTTACGGGGAACCGGCGGGGAAAGGCAGATCCTCCGGTTAAGGAGGATCTGAGCAGGGGATCAGTCAGCAGGCGAGAATACTCACCCACCACGCGGATCAATCACCCAGCAGGACAGACTCCAGCGCAATCTTAATCATGTCGTTGAAGGTCGTCTGACGCTCAGCAGCAGTGGTCTGCTCGTGCGTACGGATATGGTCTGATACGGTGCAGATGGTCAGCGCTTTAGCACCGAACTCAGCGGCCACACCGTAGATACCAGCGGCTTCCATCTCAACGCCGAGGATGCCATATTTTTCCATCACGTCGAACATCTGCGGATCCGGAGTGTAGAAGAGATCGGCAGAGAAGATGTTACCTACGCGCGCTTCAACGCCCAGGTTTTTCGCCGCATCAACCGCGTTACGCACCATGTCGAAGTCAGCAATCGCCGCGAAATCATGATCTTTGAAACGCATACGGTTCACTTTGGAATCGGTGCAGGCACCCATACCGATCACGATATCACGCAGTTTTACATCGGCGCGCACAGCACCACAGGAGCCCACACGGATGATCTTCTTCACGCCAAAGTCAGTGATCAGCTCTTTGGTGTAGATAGAGCAGGAAGGGATACCCATTCCGTGACCCATCACAGAGACTTTGCGGCCTTTATAGGTGCCGGTGTAGCCCAGCATCCCACGCACGTTGTTCACTTCTACCGGATTTTCCAGGAAGGTTTCTGCGATATGTTTTGCACGCAGCGGATCGCCGGGCATCAGCACGACGTCGGCGAAATCGCCCATTTCAGCATTAATATGAGGGGTTGCCATTGTTTAATCCTTATTAAATTGCTGATTTACAGCATGTTCTTGCCATAGTCCATCTCGGACAGGCCAAAATAGTGTGCGATTGTCTGACCAATATCGGCGAAGGTTTCGCGGTACCCAAGTGAACCCGGCTCCACTTTCGGTCCATAGATCAGAACAGGAATATGCTCACGTGTATGCTCAGTGCCTTCCCAGGTCGGATCACAGCCGTGGTCAGCAGTCAGGATCAGAATGTCATCTTCTCCGACCCGCTCCATCAGCTCAGGCAGACGACGGTCAAACAACTCCAGGCCGCCAGCATAACCGGCCACATCACGACGATGCCCCCAGGTTGAGTCGAAATCAACAAAGTTAGTGAAAACAATCGCCTGATCCGGCGCCGTTTTCATCTCCTGAATCGTGGCGTCAAACAGCGCATCCAGACCGGTCGCTTTAACCTTTTTGGTAATGCCCTGTTCAGCATAGATATCGGCGATTTTACCCACTGAGATCACGTGACCGCCCTTCTCATCCACCAACTTTTTCAGCATGGTGGCTGACGGCGGCTCCACCGCCAGGTCGTGACGATTGCCGGTACGCTCGAACTGACCCGCTTTGTCACCCACAAACGGGCGGGCAATAACGCGGCCAATGTTGTAGCCACCTTCGGTCAGCTCTTCACGCGCGATTTCGCACAGCGCATAGAGACGATCAAGTCCAAAGGTCTCTTCGTGACAGGCAATCTGGAACACGGAATCCGCAGAGGTATAGAAAATCGGCTTGCCGGTTTTCATATGCTCTTCGCCCAGCTGGTCGAGAATCACCGTACCTGAAGAGTGGCAGTTACCGAGATAGCCCGGCAGGTCTGCGCGCTCAACCAGCTTGTCCAGCAGTTCCTGCGGGAAGCTGTTCTCTTTGTCGCTGAAGTAGCCCCAGTCAAACAGCACAGGTACACCCGCAATCTCCCAGTGGCCTGATGGCGTATCTTTACCTGACGAAAGTTCGCTGGCGTAAGCGTATGCCCCGGTGATCTTCGCCTCAGGATCCAGACCCGGAGGGAAGCGGCCGGTCGATAGCTCAGCGGCTTTGCCCAGACCCAGCGCGGTGAGATTTGGCAGATGCAATGGACCTTTACGTCCCTTATCTGCTTCGCCTTTAAAACAAGCTTCGGCGATATGACCTAAGGTATCTGAACCCACGTCGCCGAATTTATCGGCATCTTTGCTGGAGCCAATTCCAAAGGAATCAAGCACCATAATAAAAGCACGTTTCATGCAAGTCTCCTGCGCATTGGCGCGTGACAAGTCAAAAAAAAGCGATCAGATCAGTATACCCGAATGCATCGCGGCTGGCACCGGTTACTGGTCAGTTAGCTGATAGCGCTCACACGGCGATAGACAACCGGCATCTCAGCCGGGGCGGAATCACCCAGCACCAGCGCGGCTTTGACCGCAGCGGCGGCCTGCTGCCATTTGTCTTCACTATTGGCGTGAATGATCGCCAGCGGACGCTGCGCATCGGCACGTTCGCCCAGCGTGATCATCTCGCTCAGGCCGACGCTATAGTCAATGCTGTCGCTGGCACGCTGACGCCCGCCCCCCATTGCCACCACAGCCAGACCCAACGCACGAGTATCCATGCTACTGACGATACCTGGCTGGTCGGCATAGACCGGTTTGCTCAGCATTGGCGCGGGCAGATAAGTGTCATAGCGTTCAACGAAATCAGCGGGTCCCTGCTGGGCGGCGATCATGCGACCAAACACGTCGGCAGCCTTGCCGTTATCCAGCACCATCATCAGCTTTTGACGCGCGTCGGTATCGCTGGCGGCCAGTTGGCCGGAGATCAGCATTTCGCTGCAGAGCGCCAGCGTCACTTCCAGCAGGCGCGGATTGCGCTGTTCACCAGTGAGGAAGCGCACCGCTTCTCGCACTTCCAGCGCGTTACCGGCTGAAGAGGCGAGAACCTGATTCATATCAGTCAGCAGTGCGGTCGTCTGGCAGCCTGCGCCGCTGGCAACGCCAACAATCGACTGCGCCAGACTTTCTGACGCTTCATAGGTTGGCATAAATGCACCGGAACCCACTTTGACATCCATCACCAGCGCATCCAGCCCTTCTGCCAGCTTCTTCGCAAGAATAGAGGCGGTAATCAGTGGAATGGAATCGACGGTGGCGGTGATGTCACGCGTGGCGTAGAAGCGCTTATCCGCCGGGGCTAGCGAGTGGGTCTGACCGATAATCGCCACACCGACCTGCCTGATTATCTCGCGGAAACGGTCATCGCTGGGGAAGATCTCGAAGCCCGGAATCGCTTCCAGTTTATCCAGCGTGCCGCCAGTATGGCCCAGGCCACGACCGGAGATCATCGGCACATATCCGCCACAGGCGGCGACCATCGGCCCTAACATCAGCGAAGTGACATCGCCGACACCGCCGGTCGAGTGCTTATCCACCAGCGGTCCATTAAGGTTGAGTGACTTCCAGTTAAGCACCGTACCGGAATCACGCATCGCCATGGTCAGCGCGACCCGCTCAGGCAGCGTCAGGTCGTGGAAATAGATGGTCATCGCCAGCGCGGCAATCTGACCTTCCGAGACGGTGTTATCACGCACACCGTTGACGAAGAAGCGAATCTCCTCTTCAGTCAGCGCATGGCCGTCACGTTTTTTGCGAATAATTTCTTGTGGCAGAAACAAAGTCGCCCCCTGGTTCAGGGAAATCAGGATGGGGAACAGACGGTCAGCGACCGCCTGAGGGATCAGTAACCCGCTTTGCTGGTGTCGCTGTCATGACCCAGGGTATTAAGCAGGCTCGCCAGCAAGCTGGATGCACCAAAACGGAAATGACGCGCATCGGCCCATTCGACACCCAGCGTCTCTTCCGCCATTTGCAGATAGATCGCGGCATCCTTAGCGGTGCGCACGCCGCCCGCAGGTTTAAAGCCAACCTGTTGACTGACGCCTTTATCACGGATCACGTTCATCATGATCTGCGCAACTTCAGGCGTGGCGTTAACCGGCACTTTACCGGTTGAGGTTTTGATGAAATCGGCACCGGCATCAATAGCCATTTCAGAGGCCTGACGGATCAGCGCTTCCTGCTTGAGTTCACCGGTTTCGATGATCACTTTCAGCAGCACGTCCGCTTCGGCACAGGCAGTTTTACAGGCTTTCACCAGATCGAAACCGACCTGGCTGTTACCAGCGATCAGCGCGCGATACGGGAACACCACATCCACTTCATCAGCACCGTAGGCGATGGCGGCGCGGGTTTCTGCCAGCGCAATGTCGATGTCGTCATTGCCGTGCGGGAAGTTAGTCACCGTGGCGATGCGGATCTCCGGGGTACCCTGTTCGCGCAGCGTTTTACGTGCAATCGGAATAAAACGTGGATAGATACAGATGGCGGCGGTGTTGCCTGCCGGGGATTTGGCCTGATGACACAGGGCGACCACTTTGGCGTCGGTGTCGTCGTCATTCAGGGTGGTTAAATCCATCAGTTTCAGGGCACGCAGGGCAAGGTGCTTGATATCAGTCATGAGGCTCTCCAGGGAATCGGGGTGCTAACCCACCGGCTCGCCGGCGGAATGTTATAATAATAACACTGTGAAGCGGCCTATTATGCGCGAGAAGTCACATAAGAATAAGAGATTAGTGAAATAATACCACGGACACTGTGACTAATGTCACATATGACACTACCTGCTGGCCATTATAGGCCAGCCAGCGCAATGTTAACATTATCACATTAAGGCGTAATCGGTGTAGATCGCCCGGGATAGGGCCAGTCAGTTACGTCGCGCCGGGAAAGCGGGATTGAGCTGAAACAATTGCTGGCTGTTGTGCCACAGCGCATCGGCAATTTTATCAGGTGACTCTTCACGCAGACTGCACAGTACTTCCCACACCTGACGCGCCCGCTCTGGACGGTTTGGCTGGCCCTGAAAGCCCTGCAACGGCATGTCGGGTGCGTCGGTTTCCAGCAGCAGCGAAGAGAGCGGCAGCTGTGCCACGGTCTGACGGGTTTTGCTGGCGCGTTCATAGGTAATGGTGCCGCCGATGCCAATCGCATAACCCAGCTTAACAAAGGCCTGCGCCTGCTGCAGGCTCCCGGCGAAACCATGCACCACGCCACGACGTGGCAGATCATGACGACGCAGAATCTGCGCCAGCTTGTCATGTGTTCGGCGCGAATGCAGGATCACCGGCAGCTGATAACGCTTTGCCAGTTTAAGCTGCGCCTCAAGAAAGCGTTGCTGCTTATCAAACTGCGGGTCGTCGCGATAGAGGTCCAGCCCGATCTCGCCGATCGCCACCAGCTTACGCGGTCGCTGTTGCAGTAGGGTTTCCAGCTGGTCGAGGTGCATCTCCTGATGATTTTCGATCACGATCGGATGGAGCCCCAGCGCAGCATAGAGCGCCGGATGTGCCGCTGCCAGCGCACAGACCCGCCCGAAGCGGCTGGCATCGATTGCCGGGACGATGATCTTTTCCACGCCAGCCTCAGCAGCGCGCGCCAGGCTGGCAGGAATATCCCCTTCAAACGGGGGAAAATCAAAGTGGCAGTGTGTGTCAATAAACGTCATGCCAGCGATCCTTTATCGTAATCAGCATCATTGTCCGCCAGCGGCGGCGTGATGATCTGTCGGGTATCGAATGCGTTGGCTACCGGCGCTGGCGGCCTGACGATGCGCGCTGAGGTCATTGGTTCTGCATCGATCAGCCACTGGCCCAGCGTGGCGAGGAAATAGCGACCGCAGCGCCGTCCCAGATGATAATCCTGATTCAGCGAGGTGATGCGGCTACCCAACGCACTGCTGGCCAGTGCATGCGGCGGAAAGATTTCAATAATGCGCAAATCATCGGGGGGATTCTCAATGAACTGCTGAATTTCCCGATAGCTCTGTTCATGCTTATTCAGCACGTTAATCATCGGCTGCAGTGCCCCGGTGCTGATCCACCGCTCCATCCGTTTAAACCATTTTGGGGTATAGAACATCTGCGATGGCACCGTGCGGATCACGACAATGGTATCGGCACCGCGGCGGGCGGCTTCACGCACCGGAATCGCATCGCTGATGCCCCCATCGAGATAACTGATCCCTTCCAGATTGACCCCCAGCCGGTAAAAACCGGGAATGGCACTGGAGGCTTTAATCAGATCCAACCAGTTGTCGGCGGTGGGGTTGAAATAACCGGGTGTGTAGTCGTCGCTGCGGCAGGCACACATATAAAATTCGCGGCCACTAGAGAACCACTGTTCCGCGCTGCTCATTGCCAGCGGAAATTCAGTGCGGGTGATATCGATCAGCCAGTCGAGATCAATCAGATTGCCCCCACGCACAAAGCGCAGCGGATCAAAAAAGAGCTTACTGGTGGTATAGCGGGTAATGACACGACGGGCATAGCCAGGCTGGCCACAGATAAAGGCAGAGAGATTTTGTGCGCCGGCAGAAGTGCCGAGCATCAACTGAAAAGGATTGAATCGTGCACGCTGGAATTCATCTAATACGCCTGCGGTGAAAATGCCGCGCTGACCGCCGCCTTCACAAACCAGGGCAATTTTCTGAGATTTAAACGGTGTCAGGGCCAGAGGTTCAATGGCACCGAGCGTGACGGGAATACGTAAACCCACTGTACGAACCTCAAAAGGGTTCCGGGCATGCTGGAGGATCGATCCGTTAATTACGGCAGCATTCCGGAGAACCAGTCATATGTTCCTTTAACCGGCTGGCCAGCTGGACTGGCTTACCATTGCAGCGATGTGAAGGTGTCCCTCTCTTCACGTCATTCGCTACAGATGACTGGTCTCCGCTCTATGCTTTGCGTTGCATTACACCGCAGGACTCATCGGCTAAAGCTTTTTACGGCCGGTAAACAGGCTGATGAGGAACAGGATAATACCTACGACGAAGACAACTTTAGCTGCCCATGCTGCTGTGCCCGCTAAACCGCCAAAACCTAACGCTGCAGCGATCAGTGCGATCACCAGAAAAATAATGCCCCAACGAAACATAAGCCTCTCCTTACCCTATTTAAAAATCGAACTGCTTATTTCATCCCCGGATGGGTCTCTTTTATTCGTGCGGCCACAGCGATGACCGCACGTTTGCTATTAAGATTTAACCGTCAGGTCATTCTTAACGCTTTTCACGCCTTCAATGGCTTTAGCGATGCTTTCTGCACGATCTGACTGTGCCTGAGTAGCAACATGCCCTGAAAGCTGAACAACACCGTCGGTAGTCTCAACTTTTACGTTGCGCGACGGAACAAGGTCATCTGCTAATAGCTTAGCTTTAATTTCGCTGGTCGTAGCGGCATCACCGGCATAACCTTTCACTGAAGATGATTTGCTGTCTCTGACGTGTAGTTTGTCGCTGACGGATTTAACACCTTCGATTTTCTGCACCACAGCCACAGCCTTTTCAGCCTGATCCTGTGAGGTGACGAAACCGCTTAAGGTTACGACGCCCTGATGCGTTTTTACCGAGATATCCGTGCTTTTAATTGCGTCGTCATCTACCAGTGCCGCTTTGGCTTTGGCAGTGATGCCGCTGTCATCCATATAGCCATCGACTTTTTTCATAGAACTATCGATTTTTGAACCCGCGCTGTCGGCTGTCTGCGACGTTTTCTGAGAAAGCGATTCGTCGGCCAGTGCGCTGCCGCTGATCAGTGCTGAGCCAATCATGGCGGCCATCAGGGTTTTAGCAATCTTAGTCTTGTTCATCGATATCTTCCTTCTATCAGTTAACTCACCCAAAAACTGTGGGCGCAACAGAGGCAACCAGGGCCGCTGCGTTACAGGACGTAAGGACAAGAGAAGTCTCTTCCGCCGTCCGATAGAGTAATCATAGACGGCATTTTGCGGTTTGCCTGGCTAACTGGTTGATCACACGTTAAAACAGAAGAAAAACGGGGTTTTTAGGAGGAGTCTGTAGCAGGGAAAACAGGGCCACTCGCAGCTGGAATGGCCCGGAAACAGGCGATTAGTGCTCGCGCGTTTTACGGAAACGGACGTCGGGATAACGTTCCTGCGTAATAGTAAGATTGACCATGGTCGGCGCGATATAAGTCAAATTATTACCGCCATCCAGTGCCAGGTTAACTTCGTTTTTACGCTGGAAGTCTTCAAACTTTTTCGCATCGTCGCATTCGACCCAGCGCGCCGTTGAGACGTTGATCGCTTCGTAGATTGCTTCGACGTTATATTCGCTTTTCAGACGTGCCACCACCACATCAAACTGCAGTACCCCAACCGCGCCAACGATCAGATCATTGTTATGCACCGGACGGAACACCTGAACCGCACCCTCTTCTGACAGCTGAACCAGCCCTTTCAGCAACTGTTTCTGCTTCAGCGGATCGCGCAGACGGATACGCCGGAACAGTTCGGGTGCGAAGTTCGGAATACCGGTGAACTTCATGTTTTCACCCTGAGTAAAGGTGTCGCCAATCTGAATGGTGCCGTGGTTATGCAGGCCGATGATATCGCCGGGAAACGCTTCTTCAACGTGTGAACGGTCGCCCGCCATAAAGGTCAGGGCGTCGGAGATCACCACATCTTTGCCGGTGCGCACCTGACGCAGCTTCATTCCTTTCTCATATTTACCGGACACCACACGCATAAAGGCCACGCGGTCACGGTGTTTCGGGTCCATGTTGGCCTGGATCTTAAACACGAAGCCGGTGAACTTATCTTCTTTGGCTTCAACCGTACGGGTGTCGGTCTCACGCGGCATTGGACGCGGCGCCCAGGAGACCAGGCCGTCCAGCATATGGTCAACGCCAAAGTTACCCAGTGCGGTGCCAAAGAAGACCGGCGACAGTTCGCCACTCAGGAAAGCTTCCTGCTCAAACTCATGCGATGCACCCTGAACCAGTTCCAGCTCTTCACGCAGCTGTGCCGCCAGATCTTCACCCACAGCGGTGTCGAGATCCGGGTTGTTCAGCCCCTTCACGATGCGCACATCCTGAATGGTGTGGCCTTTACCGGTCTGATAGAGATAGGTCTCATCTTTGTAGAGGTGATAAACCCCTTTGAACAGCTTGCCGCAGCCGATGGGCCAGGTGATAGGTGCGCAGGCCATTTTCAGCTCGCTCTCAACCTCATCCAGCAGCTCCATGGGATCGCGGATGTCACGGTCAAGTTTGTTCATAAAGGTCAGGATCGGCGTATCACGCAGACGGGTCACTTCCATCAGCTTACGGGTACGATCCTCGACGCCTTTGGCGGCATCAATCACCATCAGACAGCAGTCAACGGCAGTCAGGGTGCGGTAGGTATCTTCCGAGAAATCTTCGTGACCGGGTGTATCCAGCAGGTTCACCAGACTTTCGCGATAAGGGAACTGCATCACCGAGGTGGTAATGGAGATACCACGCTGTTTCTCCATCTCCATCCAGTCTGACTTAGCGTGCTGGTTAGAGCCACGGCCTTTTACCGTACCGGCGGTCTGGAGAGCCTGTCCGAACAGCAGCACTTTTTCGGTAATGGTGGTTTTACCGGCATCCGGGTGCGAAATGATCGCGAAGGTGCGGCGACGTGCCACCTCTTCTAAAAAGGGATTAGACATGGAATTCTTCTCAATGGAGCAGCACAACTTACAGGCGCTGCTGATAAATCACGGTGGCCGGCAGAACCTTACCGGCGGGTAAACGGTGCCAAAACGACCTTTCATCGTTGACGAGTCAGCGCGAAGTTACATTGGCGTGAATTCCGGTTACCTGGTCAGCTTTAAGGCGGCATAGCATACAATATTTTGCGCGCGCGGCCTACAGGGAGAGGGGCAGGATTTCAATGGTGGAAAATCGGGGAACGGGGGATGCTGCAACCGGGCGGGACGGATCGGCGCCCGCCCCGCTCCCGTTATCCCAGCACCTTTCTGACGCAGGCTTTGAAAATCTGCACACCAATCTCCAGCGAGCTGAGATCGAAATGCATATCGGGATGATGCAGTCCTGGCGTCAGGTTAGTTCCCAGCCCCCAGAAGCCTGCCTTCACACCCGGACGTTTCACCGGATAGTAGAAAAAGTCCTCGCTACCAGGCGTGGTTCGGGTCGGGAGTGCGCCCTCTTCTCCCAGCACCTCGACGATCGCGGCGCGGATTACCGCCGTCGCCTCATCATCAATTTCGGCGGCGGGCATCTCTTTCAAAACGCGGACCTCGGCAGTGGCACCCAGAGCGGCCACGCTTTGGGTAATGGCGCGCGTGACCTGCTCTTTCAGCAGCGTCATCGGCCCGTTCTCCTGCGAACGCAGATCCCACACCACGCGGGCTTCATCCGGCACCGAGTTGGTCACCCCGGCATCACACAGGAAGCGGGTTGCTTTGACGCTCCAGGTCAGGCCGGGTGAAAGGTGGATGGCATTGACCGCCTGAACTGCCTGCACGGCAGCATCCAGCGCATTGACGCCAAGATGCGGACGTGCCGCATGGGCAGGCTGACCTTTGATGGTCGCTTCCAGCGTGCTGCAGGCCGAATAGAGCACCGCAGGCACCGCCTGGCCGACGACGCACTCTTCCAGGGGTCGCAGATGGAACCCCAGAATCATCTCCACATCATCCAGTGCGCCACCTTCAATCATCGATAGCGCACCCGCGCCCAACTCCTCGGCGGGCTGGAACAGGATCTTCAACCGGCCACGCTTCACCGTGCCCTCCTGCAGCAGAGCCGTCGCCGCCGTCAACACCACGGAAGAGTGACCGTCGTGACCACAGGTGTGACGCGCACACGGCACGCCATCAATGATGTGCCCCAGCGCATCCATATCCGCGCGCAGCGCCAGCACCGGACCCGGCACACCGCTGTCAATCTCCGCGACAATGCCGGTGGTGTTATTGATGTTGCGCGTCACCTTCAGGCCCGCTTTCTCCAACTGGTCAGCGATGTAGGCCGAGGTTTTCACCTCCTGGAAACCCAGCTCCGGAATTTCGTGTAAATAGTGGTAATGCTCTAATACCTCAGACACAGCGTTACTCCTGAATAAACAGACGCATAACAGACATCGCGATCAGCGCGTTGATAATGCTCACCAGCATCAGCAGCGGCCAGTATTTTTTTGGCACATCGGCCACGCCCAGCAGCCGTCCCATATATTGCAGCTGCGACCCCATCAGAAAAATCGCCGGAGCCAGAATAGTGATATCCGCGCCGGTCAGCAGCCCTTTGGTCAGCAGGCTTACTGCCACGCCAGTGCCCGCCGATGATGAGAGCCAGGCGGTGAGCAGCACGGTAATCGCCTCGCCCGGCAGGCCGAACAGCCCCATCACCGGCGCAAAAACATGCCCGAGAAATTGCATAATACCGAGCAGATTGAGCACTTCTGCCAGCACGTAGGCCATCACCACATTCGGCATCAGGTTATGAATGGCGATGTGAAAGCCTTTGCGCGCGCCGGTAACAAACACATCAAATGGATTACTGCGGGTTGCCATATTATTTTCCATCGGCGAAATCCTTCTTATAAACACTGTTTAGCACCGCGCGCGTTATCGCCGCACCGACAAATTTCAGCACGAACATTAATAACAGCGGAATAATAATCGGCAGCGTCATTGAGGCGAACAACGCTGACCCGATGGCAAAGTAATTATTGATCAATCCGGCACCGGAATATTGCCAGGCACTCATCACCACCACCTCTTTTTTATCGATCTGTTTCTGGTCAGCCATCTCTTTTGTTAATGCCGCACCCGCGTCGGTACTTTGCAGGTCGGTGATTAACGCCAGGCCGCAATGGCCCGGTAACCCCATCAGCGGCTTAAGCAAGGGTGTCAGCAACCGGTGCGCCGCGCGAATCGCGCCGTAATGGGTGAAAATTTCCAGCACCCCCAGCGCTAGCATCACCGTGGGCGTCAGTGACAGTGCAAACAGGAAACCCGCTTTGGCACTGAGTCCGCCTGCGCCGAGAAAGGTATTGCTGGCGGGATCTTTCATGGTGCCAAAACTGCCGCCCAGCGTGGTGAAGTCGAAGGCACCCAGCCATTTGAGACCCTCAACGTTATAAAACAGCCCTGAAAAAAACAGGATGGCAACAATTAACGCGGCATAACTCCCTTTGGTCGCGGTCATTTTTACCGGATTTACCACACTCTCATCTGACATGACTTTCTCCTGATAACTGCCTTGCCGCAAATCCCCCTGGCGTAGCAAATTTCAATTTAGGGAACGGAGTTGCAAGCAGGATTTATGCCAGAGCAGTTCAGAGCACGATTATTACTGTCTCGTCTGTCGCGACTGGGCGTTTAATCCGCCCCATCCGTCTGTCGCTCGGCGTAATAACTTTTTCAAGCCGCGAGCTTCTATTTTCGGGACGTCATCAGATGGCGGCTATTTCGCCTGCTTCAGCAACAGTTGCACCAGCAGGACAACACCCGCCCGCACTATCGTGGTGCTGATCCTCCTGACGTTGCTGTCTGACAAAGGGGGATGCAGAATGAGAATTGGTCGCATTCAATTTCCGAAATAATTATAGTTAAATCAATTAGATAAATTGGCTTATTTTGTCGAAAAGGCTTCACTTTACTAACATGTTTGATGCATAATTCACCGCCTATACCTCTATTTTTAACATCTTATTAAAAGGACTCGGCCATGCTGACTGCTGAAATGACTGGGCGTTTAAACGACCAGCTGAACCTGGAATTTTTCTCTGCCAATCTTTATCTGCAAATGAGCGCCTGGTGCAGCGACAAAGGCTTTGAGGGTGCCGCTTCCTTCCTGAAGATGCATTCACGCGAAGAGATGCAGCACATGCAGCGTTTGTTTGACTACCTGAGCGATACCGGCGGCATGCCGGTGCTGGGTACCATCGCTGCGCCGCCAGTCTCTTTCACTTCACTGAATGAAATCCTGCAACAGGCGCTGGAGCATGAGCAACTGATCACCAGCAAAATCAACGAACTGGCCCATGCCGCCATGACCTCACAGGATTACTCTACTTTCAACTTCCTGCAGTGGTATGTTGCCGAGCAGCACGAAGAAGAGAAGCTGTTCAAAACCGTGCTGGATAAACTGGCGCTGGTCAGCAACAGCGGCAACGGTCTGTTCCTGGTCGATAAAGATCTGGGCCGCATGAGCACCGAGAACCACGCAGAATAATATCTGTTGGGGCCGCTCCAAAGCACTGACAAATCCTAATCAGATATCAGGCAGCTACGATGGGGCATAGGTAGCAGGGAATACGGTCAGAGGAGGAAAGCGTCCCGCGCCATGAATGGCGCGGGACGAACAGGTCATGGATGACGGCCTTTGCGTCTTTCCGATCTGACCGTATTTCCTGCGCATGCACGATCTCATAGCAATGCAGATCCGGTTTTGCTATTCCAGCCGGTAACGCGCGGCTTTCTCGCCATTCACCCACAGTTCCCGGCTTTCACCCGCAGGCAGTAACAGCGCGATCTCCCGCCAGGCGGGCTGATAATCTCCACGTTTTTCCACCGTCAGGTCGATACGCGTTGTACCGCTACAGAGCGTCCAGCTGAGCCACAGTGCATTGCCCTGTTGCCAGCCGTGGCTCTCGCCATCGTCATCAAACATTTCGCCTTGTGTCTTCATGCCTTCGGGGGCAGGCCATAGCTGCCATTGCCGCACCGTATCGCGCCGCGCATCGGTGGTGCTTTCGCACTCGCCCAGCGGAATCACCGCACCGGCCCGCACCAGCAGCGGCAGCCGATCCAGTGGCGCATCCAGCGTGATGGTCTCGCCGCCCGCAAACACTTTGCCGCTGTGCCAGTCATACCAGCCGCCGCGGTTACGTGGCAAATAGACCTGACGGCTGCGCGCGCCCTGCTCCACGACACTGGCGACCAGCAGATCGCGTCCCAGCATAAAATCATCACACTCCTGATACGTCAACGGATCCTGTTCATGATCGAGGAAGGTCGGGCGCAGCATCGGCTCATCTTCTGCACTGGCCTGCCACGCCAGGTTATAGAGGTAAGGCATCAGACGATAACGCAGCCGGATCGCCTCGCGGATCATCGGCGTGACCTCCGGGTACATCCACGGCTCGTTCACGGTGTGGTCATCATTCCACGAATGGATGGTAAAACGCGGATGCATCACCCCATTCTGAACCCAGCGCACAAACAGCTCGGCATCCGGCTTGTCGCCCGAGAAGCCGCCGACATCGTGTCCGACATTAAACAGCCCGGAAAGGCTCATTCCCAGCCCCATTCGGATGTTGTAACGCAGGGTTTGCCAGCAGGTGCGGTTATCGCCGCTCCAGGTCTGCACATAGCGCTGCATCCCGGCACAGCCAGAACGCGAGATGAGATAGGGACGCTTGTGCGGCGCAAACTGCTGTTGTGCTTCCATCGAGGCGCGCATCATCAGCAGCGGCATCACCGGTCGGATATGCTTGATGGCGATCGGCTGACCAAAACCGTGACAGCGCGCTTCGCCATCCCACACCTCATATTCGTTGTTATCGTTCCAGGTGGAATCGATGCCCTTTTCCAGTAGCTGCTGGGTGATATTCTCCTGCCACCAGCGCACCGCCTGCGGATGGGTGAAATCGAGGTGCGATCCCTCATCATCCCAGAAAACCGAACGCTCGGGACGATCGTACTCAGAGTCACGAATAAACAGCCCCTGCGCCGCCACTTCCTGATAGCGCGGATGATCCTGCAGCAGGCAGGGCTTGATGTTGGCCGCCAGCTTCATTCCGGCGCGGTGAAATGCGTCGCTCAACGCATTGGGCGTCGGGACTTTGTCGTAGTTCCAGTTGAAGACATAGCGCTTGTTGTTGATCGAGGTGTAGCCGGAAGAGAGCTGGAACGAGTCGCAGGGAATTTCATGCTCACGACACAGACGGATAAAGGATTGCAGCTGCTGCTGCGCGTCGGGGGCGTCGGTGTAGTGCATGGTGGACCCGCTGTAACCCAGGCTCCATTTCGGCTGAAACAGGGTGCGCCCGGTCAGGCGGACAAACGCTTTGGTGACGTCGAGCAGCGTCGGCCCCAGCATCATGTAGTAGTCGAGATCGCCCGCCTCTGCGTGGTAACGGCGATAAGGGAGATGGTAGTTATCCAGCTCATTACCCAGATCAAGCCAGCTGCTGCTCAGGTTGTCATAAAACAGGCCGAAGCTGACGCCATCGCGCTGCGTCAGGGTAAATGGAATATGTTTGTAGAGGGGATCGGTGCTGGCGGCGTTATAGCCCATGGCATCGAGATTCCGCATCTCGAAACGCCGGTTAACGCGATTTAGATCGCCGCTTTTTTCGCCCAGGCCATAAACCCGATCCTGCGGCTGGCGACGCTGATAGTGCTCGACGCCGTCACCGTGGGCATTGAGCAGATAGGCACCGGTGTGACGATCGGCGGTCAGCGGCTGCCAGCTCTCACCATCAAACTGTTCCCAGCTCAGGCAGAGCGGCTGATGCACCGTGACCCGCAGCTGCTGCGTGCTGATGCGCAGCTGCTGCGCATCGTGCTCTAGCTGAAATGCTGGCAGCGTGAAGCCGTCCAGCGCCTCGCGGTCACGTCCCTGCCAGGGCACATCACTGGCAGGCGCAATG